>Ga0157364_1002521_pt1 | contig 17115 bp, 10 predicted proteins | sample AttsexASBM2_FD_111476 | JGI IMG/M metagenome (GOLD analysis project Ga0157364, IMG submission 111476) | Fungus gardens microbial communities from leaf cutter ant in Ribeirão Preto, State of São Paulo, Brazil - Atta sexdens ASBM2 | ecosystem: Host-associated > Fungi > Mycelium > Unclassified ... | reverse complement strand
TTTTTTTTTTTTTTTTTTTTTTTTTTTTTTTTTTTTTTTTTTTAATTATGCTGTGGAACTAATCTACTTCCATCATAGCGACATTAGAAATGGTGAACGGTACTAACGTAGTCGTCGATGAGATTCGAGGACGACAGACAAAAAGTTGGCACAAATTCGCGCCACACACGTAAGATCCCACCAGCATCAAGCCAAGTATTTAACACGCGGATCAATACACTTTTACACACGTACACCCTCACGTTATAATTATAATCCATTATATTTTATTCCAGATTGCCACTCACATTTTACTACTGCATATAAATAGCGCAATGTCGTTATATATATTTATCATCTCGATACTTCTGTATTTTGCCCGTTAACTTTGTCATCATATTTATTACGTATCGTGTATCCCGGCACTCCTGTCGGCCACAAGTCTGCGCTCTGCCATTTATCTAGTTCTAATTTCTCATTTAGACGACGTATATCTGAGAGTCGATCATTGACCATTTATGTGTCGCGATTATATGAATATCTCGTGATCTCAAACATATCAGCTAAATAACGCAATTAACGCGACTTGTGGCAGAGTGCATACTTATGCCTGATTTACTTTGATTTCTGCCTTTCTATAAGCCACGAGGCAAATGGCTCGTTCTATCGACGTGAAGACCATCGAGTTTTTAGTTATTGACACGAATTACGAATGACACGCAATCATGAAACGGAAATATCCCTCAATGGTGTCTCTCGTCTGTATAACGAACTATAAGCCCGTTACACCTAGAAACAATCGCATCGTTCGCAAATCTACTTATTAGTGGTGGATGTGACATTTGTTTTTGTAGGTATGACATTTCTATTTTGAAAGAGTAGACTAGCGAACGCGTGTTTATCTTCTTCTCTTCTTCGTGTACATCCTTCGCGCTCCTTGCGATCAGGATTGCATTTCGATCGATTCCGTGTTCGGCGATCTCATTCCATGGATACGGCTGACTGGCGCTCATTAGCAAGTCAGTCTATGTCCAGTATGAATGTCCGTGAACATACGATAAAGTCTAAATGCAACCTGCCGCGATCGAGACCTTCCTCCTTCCCTTCCCCCACGAACCACGTAGCCGGTGTACGTGATAATCATGCTCCACAGAGCACCTCTGACGTAACTCTCTAAGCCTACAACTTGATTTAGTTTATCTTGTTTTCTGATGGTTCCTTTTTTCTATCATATTTTTTTTCATATTGTTTTATGTTCTCCGCGGCAGCTACCACTATTATTATTATTACTACTGCTCTTCTACTACTTTCTACTACTTTTACTCTATTCCTACTGCTACTATTACTATTATAACTCTATTGCTACTACTTTACTGTTGTCTTTTTTTACTTTTTATCATCTCTTATGTTGAATTTTTTTTTTTAATCTCTTTGACACACAGTTTTACGAGGAACGTTCCCGCCCTCACCTTTTTACATTTTGTGTCTTTTCCCAGTGTCGAACTGCAGAAAGCTAACCTAGAGGCCCATAATACCCAAACCCCTGGCAGCGGTACCACTCCCGGAGCATCCGGGGCCAGTGCTTCCCCCTCTACCACCACTACCACTGCCTCTCCCTTGGCCAGCGCCATCCCCTTGGCTCAGCTGCTAAGCAAGCCAGGCGCCCTCAACGCCCTATCTAGCCTCACCGCCCTCGGCGGACTCACGGAATTGCTAGGTGGTGCTGCTGGCGCAGCTGCATCCGCGCTACCGGTCCAGACTACCGGCGTGCACCGATCGCACAAGACCTTTACGCCGAGGCTCCGTAGCCCGGGCGCACCAGGCCCGACCGACAGCGGCAAGTTCAAGTCCGAGCGTACCAAGTATAATCCGTACTGAATGAACGGACAAGCAGCAGGATGATAATGATGTTACAGGGGGAACACTACACATAAATACAAATCTACTACTACATACTTTTAGCGTACACTTGTGTAATACACCGAAAAAAAAGTGCGTACGGACGCCAGGGTAGCGAGTACGAAGACTTGGCGAAGGATTGATTCGTCGTTTTGTGTTATTAAATGATTGTTCAGATGGGAGCGTGAGTACCATTGTCTAAATGGGTAGTGAAAGGAATTGTATGAAGCCGAGGAAGAAGATGATTCTCAATCACCTCTCGATCACGAAAGATTACCATCGATCGACGATTTTGAAAACTGATTTTGAAAAGAAGGAATCTTTCTCTAGAAAAATGAAAAACTTTTTAATCATTTTTCTGGAGATAATAATGCTCCGCTTGCCCATATTAGCTCACTTCCTCCTAAGAATCACTGTACGGAAACATTTTGTAGGATTTTTATTTGTTTTTGATGTATTATTTTTAGCTGAGGAAAAAGAAAAGGCAGATTGGAGCGTTTGGAATATTTTGTGTTAAACCCGATTATGATCCGATGCTAAGTCTTAGAAACACACCATATACTATCGTGACACGCCCTCCGAGATCGGGATGTTCGACGCTATCGTGTAAAGACTGATTGTGTAATGTAAAGAAGCGGCGGAATTCATTAATGATAAATTCTTTTGAAGTCCTTTACAATGATGAACATGTAGTTTTTCTTGTAACGTTTCATTTTCTACGAGCGATTTCTGATAGGCTCGGAGGACGCGATCGCTCATGCACCGTCGCAAGACAGCCTTTTTTTTATATAAAATATAAATATATAATTACATTATAATTATTATTACAATATATTATGGATTATAATTAATTAACTGTTTGAAAAAAAAACTTATTAGTATATATAGCTATACCAATGTGATTTTTTTTTCGTAGTAGATAGAAATTCTATTGATAGAAAGAAATTTTTCGCGCACGCGTGAATGAATATGTGTGATGAAGAGAAAGAGAAGGAAAGTGCGTGAAAGAAATCGTCTTTGAATCATGTGTTTATCAGTCTTTGTAATAAATCGTGTTGAGAATGCACTATGTCATAATCATGTAACGTGATGATTTAGATGACTTTTGCGGTCTTCTTTTTGAAAAAATGATCTGCAATCGAGCGATCGAGGAGTTCGCTAGAAATGTGAACACGGTGAATTTTGAAGCATTATAATCGACCATCGCAATATGAAATAATCAATCAAGCTAATACACATAGTGTTGTAACGGTAATAAACTTAATCCTTATATGCACGCGAGACGACCAAGGTCTGCATGAAATCGCGTGTAAATTATGTTTTTGTGAAATTAAACTAATAAAACACGTATATACACATAAAAAACACAGTCAGATTTCTAATTCCACGGTAATTCGAGCGTTTTTTGATTTATTGTTCTGTAAGTTAATGAAAAACGTGAAGTCGAAATCGTCTAGCCGCGAAAGAACGATCAGTTAGATCCAAGTCTAACACAATCGCGGAAGAAAAAAGAAAACAGTTTGAACGGATGTTTCAAGATGTTTCATCACTTGGATAAAGACGATCGATAATGGAATCACCAGATAAGTGTTTGTGTGCTCAATTTTCTAGTTTATAGTGAGTACTTGCAAGTAGCGACCGATTGGGTGTAGGACATAATGGTCGGATTATCACAACAAGTACTGACTTATCGCGAGCGTGGCCATGGTTTATCGGAACGCGTGATCGAATCGCATGAAGAACCAGTCCCGTTTGCAGAAAAATTATTCCGATCGGATCAACCGTCGCCATGATCGCGAGATATCTTCATTGCGTTTTCTTCATTTTTAGATTGTACGGTCTCGTTCCATTTCTTTCTCGAGACAATAAACTCACATCAACTCATGCCCAGGATTCTAAGTGACTGTTTACAATGAAAAAAGCATAAGTAAGAAAATCATGAGGAAATGTGTTAGAAAATGCTCACAGTCCCATCATGCATGTAGGTATATCAAGTAAAGCGATGCGTATAATAACGATATAATAATATATAATAATATAATAAATCAAGAAACTATTTCAGACAAAATTAAAAGAGTATCTTTGTATTTAATTGAAAACAAAATTTCATTGCTTGGGACAGATGATTTATTAAGGGAAACCATTACTGTGCCTGGTATTCCTACATCGTGCATAGAAGCAGAGCATCCTGTAGGCAGATAATCTTGAGATGTACATTAGTCTATAATGATATCGCAGAGCTTACATGCTTATCAGACTTTAGCTACCCTGTATCATCTTGTTAAATAAAGCTAGGCGTGTTTAATACAGTAAGAGAAATACAATACCAAATAAAAACAGCTCTGGCGTTCCTGCGAGTGAGGTCCCGCAATGTATTGCAGGAAAAAAATGTATGTACGGACATAAACGATAACGAAAAATTTATTTTTCGATCTTTTATTGGGAAAGCAACATATTCCTTTTGGATCGGAAATGGAATACCTCCAATATATTGCGCGACCACCTTTATGGCACTTGAACGTTTTATTACCACCTTCTTTTTTAAGCATAACGTTTTTGCGTTAATCTTTCAGCGATTTTTTGAATTGGTATAATTGAAGGAAAAAGTGAATGGTAGAAATATATATGCTCGGTTTATTGTATCTTTGAACAGGGAACGATTTTTGCATATGAAGATATCTCGATTTGTTATAAGAATGCGACATGGCTTCTTCTATCGTTTCTTCAGTCATTCTCCTTAATAATAGTTACATTTCAAATAAAATTTAATATTTTTTAAAATAATTTTTTTACGATTTTGATTAACGCAAGCATTTTTTGTACTTTTTGCTGTCAAACAGATTGTACATAATTTGACCGTATTCTGGTACATTCAGCGCCTGATATATTCATCTTTCGTGCAACATTTATGTTAATCATGGCAAACGTAGGATTCGGATCAGGACCGGCTACTGTTTGACGCTCAATGTACGCTGAGAGTACGGTCCATTGAAATCCGTATATATACTTATGTACCATGTCTCACCACGTACGTGTAAGTGTTAAGCGTAATCAAGATCGGAGAGAAACTCGTACAGAGAGAGCGAGAGAGAAAGATGTAGATAAAGGGAGAGAAAGAGAGAGAGAGAGAGAAAGAGAGATAGAAAAAGAGAAGATGTATCCATCCAACCAACTTGACCCAGGCTCCTGCCCGTTTTTGGTAAGCACCATCCATTCCTTCGTAGTCCTGTTAATCGATTTATCCTGTTGGCTGCGAAGTTCTCATTTACTACGTTTCTCAGTTCTTATTTTTTTTCCAATTCAATCGTTGCGCAATCTTTTTTTTTTTTTAATACCAGATATGTACGACCAACCATCCGAATCCTTCCGGGTTCGCGAGAAATCCTCGAGAAAAGTACGTATCACGTGATAAAAATTTTTATAGACCTCCGGAGTCGCGCGGTAACGTTGTTGCTCTGCATTCTTGGCAGACGTAGTAATAGCTTTATTTTGCAGGTTCGACACAGATGTTGAATGTCTGTGATATCACTCTGCTGATGGTTCGTACAAAATTTGTAGACCGGGCATGCAAATTAAGAGATTTTATATACTACGCCGGGCTTTGTACATATACTACGTCGGAATATCGGCTCACGGAGAGTCATTAGATTCATGTTGTGTTCTACTTCCGCGTCGCATGCTGCAGCATCTTTATTCGGACGAAAAGATTCGGCCAGTCAGCCTCGTTAGTCTTTTCCTCCGATGCTGAAAATGTGTCGGGATTTTATCTCGGTTCTCTCTTACGAGTATGAGGTGAGAGTCCTGGAAGATGATGAAAATTCTCACGAGCATGTCATCCACTAAGTGGACTAATTTTTTGTAGCTGTTAGAAGAGAGTACCGAGTCTTACATAACGCATGAGAAAATAAACCAATTAAAGTCCTTCATTTCCTCCCTTGCATAAAATAAAAGACATCGGCTCCGTTCAGCAGAAAAAAAACAACTTTGGAACTGTTGTAAAATTCTTTAATAGTCTTGTCTCACTAGATTTAAATGTACAAATCATATTAAAGAATCTTACAACAATTGCAAAGCTGCTTTTTCTGATGAACGCATCCATTAATTGATTTTATTATGTTTCATACGTTTTACAAGAATCTGTATTTCCTTGTAGAGATCATTCAGAGAACTCTCATCTCGTACTTGTTGGAGTGAACACGACCGGTAGAAATGAATATTACTGTTTCTCACGAAGCAACCGATTGTGTTTCAGGATATCGATGGAGACGTCGGGGGTGCCTATGCCCGCGTATCACTTCATCCCACCGGACCACATTGTGAAATCGCCCATCCACTAAATGTGGAGAGCCGTCGTGGTCGTTGTCGTCGTCGAAAGGACGCGGAAGCATCGCGGAAGCGCGCGAAGCTGTCAGTGGCATATGGGGCTGGGCCACACACTGTGTTCAGCTTGCAAATCGATACACTTGCAAAAAGAAACAAGACACACGACAGTGAGAAAGAGACAGAGAGAAAGAGAGCGAGAGAAAGTGAGAGAGGGAGGGAGAGAAAGAGAGAGAAAGAGAGTGAGAGAAAAAGAGACACACATAATACGTACTCACGTAGAACACTCGCACGTATTCAGAAAGGAGTCTACTTGTGCGCGCTTTAAGTAACCGTGTACGTTAAAATCGAACATATTCTAATATTACAGATATACGTAAAAAAAACGCGTACACATATATACATATATACACACATATATATATATGTATATGTATATATATATATATGTATATATATATATATATAATATACATACATACACATACATGTGAGACAATGAAGCGAGAGTTAAACGTACATGGAAAAATGATGAAGATACGCACGCGCGTACACAGACACACTTGAGTGTACAAAACTGTACAAAAAGTTATTTAAACAAAAGAACAAAAAATAATGATGCACGCCGCAGCCACGAGCTGTTGCCGATTGGTAAAGGGAACAAGCCAAAGATATGTTAGTTTTCATTTTTATATTTAAACGAAAAAAAAAATGATAACGCGAGACGGGAGAGAAATACGAGAGAATTATTATTATTAATTATATTACTACGAACGATGATGCTAAATAAATATTAGGCCGATTGTTAGCGTTTTTTCTATTGCGGATACACCGTCGCGCCGACAGTTTTCGCGAACTTAGTTACTTCATCCGGAAGAAAAGCGACAACGGAAGTGCAACTGGTATCACGAGACTGTTGTTCAGACAAATCGGTAGTCAAAGAGCTCAAAGCGAAATGCTTCACTTTCGACTTTTTGACAAAATTTTATAGAGATTACAAATTAGACGCATTCCCTTTTACTTGTGATACGCTCGAAAAAAATGAAACAATATATCTTTAATAGGAATTAAATTTATATTTTCATTTTTTTATAGTCATTTTTAAATTATATTTAAACGGTGATATTTAGAGGTATCTGAAATTGTAATGAGAGAAGAAAATTTAAATTGCTTTGTATCGCCGATATTGGCGATATTTAACTTGCATTCTCGATGGCATGATTTGATAAAAGTTGCTCATATATTTGAGAATTTCTTAGAATAGAAATATTTTGAGTCTGCTTCGAACTCTTTGATGTTTCGAGGTGCGCGTTCCAAATTACTCATCATTTGAATCTAAAATTGAATCTCATATATAATATATCTCAATATCACACGATAGCATGTGATCGGCACATCGATGAAGAAGACCGGGACATGTGTCGAGTGTCTCGATTACATGGTCCCTTCTGCCCCCACATATCTTTCTTGACCACGTAATCGAACGTAATCAACCACGTCTCATTCACCGATTTCGATCGCATGATCTTTCATGCCCCATATGTCGATTCTCAATCATGTCGTCTCGCGTGATCCCATCAGTGCATCCGCGGTCAATTTTCGTGGCCGTGAGGTCAAAAGTCACGGAGCCTCACGGTCAACGGCCAGAAATAACCAAGATCACGAGTGATGTCATCGCGATTAACTGTCGTGCGGGAACGTTGAGGGAAAGTAATAATTAATCGCGCGCGGTGAAAAAATTTTATGTAGTTGCGTAGCTTTTGCATGTGAATCTTGGATTCCAAAATTGTCGGTAAAAGCTTTTCTTTTTTTCTAAAGGGGGGGGGGGGAAGTAAAAAGAGAAAATAGAAAAAAAGAAAAAAAACGACTGCGGACGCGTTCGCACCCGTCGATCGTTCGGCGGCCGAGAGCGCCGAAGAAACGAGCGGGTTGCGCGTCTTAGTGCACCCTCGACATCGTCCTCGACGTGAGACGCGCCCTGGACGCCTTCGATGTCTCTATCGCGATAAATCTTGTAAATCGAGGGTCGAATACGGCCGATGTTGTCGTCGTTGGGGAACGATGCCGAGCGCGCGCTTCTGTTGAAGGAACAAATGAAATTATTACGTGGAATATATATAAATAATGATATATATTATATATACACATAATATATATATTTATTATACGCGATAAAGATAATTAGAGAAGAGATAAATAGCGATGAAAAGGTGCGAGCTCAAGCCCAGACTCGACCAGACTCGAGGCGTCCTTTCCTTTCTTCATCAACCACTTAAAGCCTCCCATTGACGATTTCAATTCTCCTCCCACACTTGGAATTTGATCCCACACTTGCGATTTGGTTCACGAATCGTAAGGATCGTTCCACAATGACGATATCTATTTATCAATTTTGAACATAGTTCTTTTGTATGTACATTTCTTTATTACTATCTTTATCGACTTTTCATTCGCGCGTTATTTTAGTTATTACGATATCGATATTTAATAAAATTATTACTTTATTACTTTATTTGGAAGAAAAATGCGCGCGCGCGCAACATTGTGCAACGCCCTTTTGAGATTGTTTTATTTTAGTAAATTTTATTTATGACTAGTCTGTACACAAATTGCGATGAAATAATCATGTTTTGAGACTTGTTGGATATTTATATTGCGTCTAGTTTTCGTCTCGATTTATATTAACAAACGAGTTAAATTAAAAGAATTATGAGGTTTAAGAATTGCTGAAGTATATAATAGTTGTGTAACTAGTTTCTGAATTCTGTTGTAAGATCAAGTTAACGCCAATGTAATTGGCTATGACGCGGACGATTTACACCTTACGATGTATCCTGTACCGATAACTTCCATTATGTGCCAAACATAAATTAAAATTTGGGAAAAAAAAAAAGAAAAAAACATTTTGCTAGAGAAAGTTAGTCTGTGCTTCCGATGTCAGCTCAATTAATAATCGATGGTCTTCGCGCGTACGTATTACTTTTATATATCTTAACCAATTTATACTCGCATAGAAAACTGCTCTTAATTTTAATATATGTATAAATTAATCCTTCCAAAAAAAAAAAAAATGTTGATAGTTGTATCGACCCTAATTTATGTTTGTGTATAACTGAACAATATTGTGGAGTCAGTTTTGTGATATATTTTTTTTGTCTTTTTGTTTGTTTTAATTGAAAATATTTTGCGGTGCTCGCTTCTTTTCGATGCGTATTGTAAATATGTTTTTACGTTGTACATATTTATTAATCTCGGAACATATTCTTGTTTATATGATGAATTTTTAGGAAGTGATATCAGCATCTCGCATCGACATCTGCGATTTCATCTTATTTATTACATCAACGTATCTTCTCATTTTGATTGCAACACGCGCTTCATCATTTCGTTTGCCGAATGAATAAGTTGCGAATGGCTCCTTCGTGTGAAACACGAGAAAATTTGCCCAAATTTAGTTGTGTCGTTAAATATGGGACTCGTAATATAACGAGTTTAGAGAAAAAGAATATAAAGAAATTTTTCTTTTCTTAAAAAAAATTTTAATTGAATACGTTATATAATTTTTTATGAATTCATTTAATTATATGTTAATATATAAATCTTTGTTAATGTAAAATTTATTTAAATTTAACAGATAACTGGTTTATCTTGCAATTTATTTGCACTAGAAATTTGTTTTATCAAAATTTAATTGCCGGAAAGACTCTGAAAAAATTGCAGTTAAAGCTCCAATTAGATTTTCAATAAGTTAACGTCAAAAGACGCACTTATTTGACCATCTTTTACGACGCAATCTGTATACGAGAGAAAAACCGATTCCGTACAGATCCAATGCGTTTTTTTTTTTTAATTCGTCGCATGAACTTTAGATCGTAATTGGTACGATCAACCGCGAAAATCTGTTGGTGACATTTAAAAATTAGGTTTGAGAAATTTAATCTTGTTATTTATAATTATTTATATACATATATTATGGAAAATCATTTTTGTTATTATACATTTTGAAGAAGAAAAAAAACAAAGTAAAAGTATTTCTCTCTTTTCTCATCGCGGCAACAAGGCACTCCTCTCACATCTCCTCTTCACCTTCGCTAACGCCCTTGCTCCCCCATTCTCCACCGATAGATAGACAATGATGGCGTACAGTAGTAATTATGTAAGAAAAAAAAAATGGTAAAATATGAGACGAGCAACAGCATCGAGCGACAAGTTGTCTCTGCTAAGTCGATAAAAAAAGATGAAAATAACAATTAGTGAGAGACGCTGTATGATTGTGTATATCAACAATAAATAATTGCTGTGATTAGAATCGATTATATTAGTAAGTAGTTAAGGATCAATTTTTAAGGCACTTCGCGGAGAGAGAGGGAGAGAGAGAGAGAGAGAGAGAGAGAGAGAGAGAGAGTAAAAAATGAAGAGGTACTTATTGATATATGATAGAGAAAGAGATGGAAAAAGGAAGGAAGAGTGCATGTGAGTGTACATATGATTGTTTACGAGCGCGAAAGAGAGACAAAGAGAGGAGAGAAAGAGAGAAAGACGCGACAAGAGGATAGGGGAGGTTTTTAGGACCCACTTTATAAGCGACTGAAGTATGTACGTGCGCGCGTGCGTATAACCCTCTCGAATCGTCAGCAGAGGTATTATCTAAACGCTAGGAAGTGTGGAGGTCCTTATAAATCATTCTCTGATAATGAAATTAGATTAAAGAGAAAGAAAATTAACCGTTAAACGGAAAAAGCGGAAGACAAGCGCGTTTACGTAAAGATAAATTATGATCTCTTCCCATTCGAACTCTGTGTCTCTTGATAAATCCTTTCAGTACCAAATCAGATGTAAAAAATTTGATCTATCTTTTTTATTCCATTTTAGCCAATTTTAGAACTTGGGAGGATATTTTATATTTGTAAACTTGTATCAATCCTACATAGGTTAAAGATCTTGTGTATTTAATATTCACATACAGAACGTCGCTGTTAAAAAGCTGATATACCACTTGGGTACTGGAAGGGTCAGGAATACAGAACTGCACAGAAGTAAAATGAACAGTTGAAGTGGACAAGAGATGAAGAAACCTTCACGTTTAATGACCTTTCCAAGCGTCGAGGGGGAAGAACCACGTTTCTTATCCGCGCACAAAAGAACATGATAGTAAAATGATGACCACCAGCTACACGCTTAGACTACCTTCCGTTAGGTTTCGAATGCGATTAATTCATTTTTTATAAAGCAACGTGACGTATACTTTCCCCTTTAATGATAATTTCGGAACTTTTATATTGCTGAATGAATTACGATTCTTAACAAACGTAAATAATAATGGAAAATTATGTTTATTTGTTTTTAAAAGCCCCTGTGTATGACGTTTGTAAAATGTGTGTTTATGAAAGTAGAGAAAAAAATCGGAACATTTTATATTGTATTTTATCTTTATTATTGTTTATTATAAATATTGTAATTTTCTAAACTTCAAAGTAGATATTTGTGTTGGAATAATCTAAATATAGTTTCTGAAAAGTTTTACATTTCTATTGAACATTGTAAGTTATTTATAATATCAAAAAACGATTTTAATAGTTTACTATGGTACAAGCTAAGTGTCAAGAGCAATAATTAGTAATATTCTAATATTCTTCTTAAGGAACGTATACGACACGATATAAAAATTAACAAGCAGTTTCTAATACGGACGCGTGCTAATTTATTAGTTGTACTAATAATTATGAAGCAATAATGACGAGTAAATGGGATTAAAGGTTGAATGAGATAAAAACTGAAAATTTTTTAGAACTTTGGAGATTCGATGAAACTGAAAACTGTTTCAGAGAATTATGTAAAGTCAGAAATAACTAATTTTCTACTTATTAGGAAAGATTGAAATCAATTGGGAAGCATTGTCTTAATTGAAAATCCCATTCACTCTTCAAATTGGTTCACTTTATCATAAGTAATTAAAGGACGGCGCGACTCGAAGATATTTAACTGAAAATCACTTGGGAGCCAAAGGAACAACGCAGACGAGAAGAGCCTAGGATTAATTTTGATAAAATTTCAAGTTATTTGTCCGCCACTAATTGTGATTTGGATAAAATTTCAAGTTGTTTATTCGCCACTAATTGAAATTTTAATATTAGCTAGGAGCTGCTTCGCCTTATTTTATAAAGATTTTACTCGATGTATACAATAATTATGGACTTGAATATTATCGAAAATTATTACAAATTTTTATGAAAGAAACAAATTTCTAAGAAATTTGGAAGCGAAGTAACTTTCGGATACTTCTAAGAAAATACGAAGCTTCCTTAATCTGCAACGTAAGCGGCCAGTTAAGGCAATTTGTTGTAGCTGATGGTTTTCTCGTTACCGTTTTCAGTCTACCTATTAGATGTCCTGAAGATGTCCTTTTGTCGCACTGACGTATTCCAGAAGCATATCCAAGACACATATGACTAGGGTACGAATAATTAATATCTCTTTTGCTCCGATAACTTAGCCTAGCTGTATTTATCCGGCGTGTATCGTCATTCAGAAAGCGATTAATTGTATATTTCGGGGCACCTATTGTAGGCACTTCGATTCAATCGACTCTCTGTAGCTTCTAGTGATCGTTAAGATATCGTCTATCGCGTGTTCGAAAAAAAAAAAAAATATATCGGAAAGAAAGAAACACGTATCTAACGCAGGAATAATCTAAGAACGATCAACGAGGATTAGGACACGTTAGAAGATTATATTCCCCCCCCCCCAAGATCTGTTGCACCAACAATAGTTAGCACTAACCGCAGTTAACGATATAATGCTTTCTGTATTATAGATAGGGATGTGTTCTCGGCAGAACGAGAAATATCTAAACTGTTAGTTAGTCAGAGCTATCTGTGCTGTTGGCTAAAAGTCATTTATATGTAAGAAAGCTTGCGTTTATACAACGGTTAGACCTAACTTCGGGGCAACTGACGCTGACCAATGTTTCAACGAGGACGCGATTATTTTCGCTCGTATGGAAATTTGCGAGAGGAAGGAAGAAAGGAAAGACTAACGCGATCGTTGAAAAGTCCCGGGTACGTACGCTCCTTCCCCCTCATTACATTAAGGTGCATACAAGAGAGAGAAGAAAATCGCAGAGAGAGAGAGAGAGAGAGAGAGAAAGCAGGTACGGGGAACTCGACTCGCCCTTCGGACACGGTAGCGTCAAGGAAAAACGGAAAAGCGAAATGGGCGTAAGAGAGAGAGCAAATGTCAGCATTCATTGCAATCATATCGTTGTGGCGTAGAGCAATCTGTTAGTGCAGGGGCCTTATCCTTATTGCGTGGGTCCTACCGAGGATTGTCGCGATTGCAATTGCGTGTACGGGCCGTGTGTTTTGCTAGATGTTTTGTAAGAGATACTGAGTTCGAGTTAGGTACAAGTACAAATCGGAGTGGAAGATATCTACTTTTACAAGATTTTCATGGTATGTCTTGTACGTCGGTTTTCGGAACAAACGGCTCGTGTCTACGGAAATATGATGTTACTAGGAGCCACTCGGTAGCTCGGAAAGAATGAAATGCAACGCGCGATATATCTATCGTGCAAACGAGCTTCTCCGATATTCGGAAAGCCACTTTGCGGTGCTTCAGGAACGAACATCCGCGGCAATTCTCGCCAGGGACCTAACATTACCATAACGCAAGGCAATCAGCTAAGAAATAAACTTAATTTTTATAGAATATTGAATCGCGCCCTTTCTTCGTCGGGGCGTGGAATTTAAAAGGCAAAGCCTTTCTTCCTCGCGAAAGGAAAAATTAGTGCGATTGAGCGATTGTTCGCGACCTCTTCACGCCGTATTGTCGCGCGATTAGAGGGCGAATCAGACGACAGACAAATTATTCTGACGATTTATTGTAATGTTAAAATATGCTGCAGCTTTTTGAAATTGTAATCATCTATGTCAGAGAAAGGAATCTTGAGGACAAACGCTAACATAGCAATTGGCATAAAATATATAACGAAAATACGGAAGAAGCGACGCTGTGAGTTGCAGTGTGTGTTGCAGCACTGTGCTATATATTGATGTGATGACATTTTATTCTAAGAACACCTAAAAGATAAGTGATTCCTAATTTTTTGGATTTTTAAATAATCAATTGCTATTTGCTGCTTGAAAGAAAAATTAGGATATACGAGTGTCACTTATGATAATCAGTATTCTACAATAATCAGGAAATCCTTGTATGTGAAGCTAATTGATATTTCTTAAATATATAAGTCTGTCGTCTAATCGGTCCTGATATTGCGATTTTTCCCTGAATAAGTTAAGACGAATTAAAAATCGAGCGCACGTATAGATAGTCGACATAAGGAAGAAGGCTGTCGACCAAAAAGGAGCCAAAAAGCACTTGATGCGATTTAGGTGCCAAAAATCGATTGTGAAAACTCATCGCCGAGCGGCTCAATTTTGTGCCAAGCTAACATAAATTGCGAACAGTATAACACGTGCCAAATCGCTATTATTAATCACTACTGTTTCGGGTAGCGAATCCCACCACCTGACGACTCTATGAACGTCGACGAGATACGCTCGTTTGTTCGAGTTCTTTTTTTAACGTTGTTTTATACGTTCTCTTATTAAATCTTAGGTTTACACGAATTATACGAGAAGTGTTAGCTGCGGGCATATTTTGTTACTTTAAGTTATAATGATATTAATGTAGAAGATGATCGCGATGAAACAATTGAGTACGTCTTAGACAATCATGAAATATTAGTGATATTTATTATAACTTGATCTGTTTTTTATTACCAATATCTTAGAAAATTGCAATGACTGAATTAATGTGAAGTATAAATATCGTTAGATAAGATAATTCTTCTCGCTATTCTTCTATTCTTCCAATTTATTCTCAATTTGTAAATCTTGTAAAAAAATATAATACAGAAATTATTAATATAAATATATAATTACTATTAAATATAGATTGTTTGAAATTTTAGAATGGAAATTTGATTTTTCAACTCTAATTACATCTTAAGAATACTGGATTACCATAAAAAAAAATAGCAATCTCGTCGAATCGAAACGTCAGGACGGGAATAACAAATGAATTACATTTTCTTGACAACTCAAATGTATGTAAATTAAAAGTTGCGTCTTGCCCGACACGGCAGGATGCTGAAATTATAGGAAAATACGATATTACAATTTTGCATGTGAAGCTCTCAGTTTCTGCACTTGCGATACATTGAAAAGAAAGACTCGCGTTGTCTTACAGAGATTCAACAGAGTCATTTCGCTCTCCTCTCGTTAGCGTAATTACCTCCTACCGTGTGTTTTTCTTCTTCTTCCTCTTTTTTTCTCTTTAACAATTGATCGATTAAACTTGCAACAATCTGTTGTTCAATCTGCAATAGATTGTTACCAAGACAAAAAAAAGTCTGATCTTAAAGACAAAATGATCTTATAACTTATTGTGAGTGTGTTCCTTTTTAAGAAAAACGTAAGTCATATCAATTATCGATGAGAACAATAAATTAAATATCTCCTTCTTTAATGAGAAAAAGTGTTCGTCATAAGATATTGTATTTTCGTAGAATATGCGTGTATCACGATTTGACAGTAGAAAACTTCAAAACTATATCTTCGAGAATGTTAAAATGGTACGCTGAAATATTAAACGTGAAGCGAAAATGTGCGCGCCAATTTTGATGATAGCGGTTTCTATATTATGGTCGCATGAAGAAAAATCGCTTATACAGAGATTTTTCTCTATTAGAAAAATATGGCGACACTATTGCGGATTGTTGCGACTTGATCTATCGTCGAAGTCTCCACATATTTCTACGTTATTCTCTTCTGTTAACTTTCTGTTCGCCGTCGAGAAGCGTCAAAGAAAAAAAAAAAAGAATAATACGTAACGATAGAGGTAATTCGTGTTAAAGCGTACTCTCTATTCTCTTCCCAACGCAGTCGCGTCTTCTCGACTCCTCTTTGTCCCTTCCTCTATCTTAGAATCCTATTTCCTTTATCTTCCTCGGCCAGGAATCGATTTACGTTAGAAAGCCTTTACGAAAACAGGGTCATAAATACTTACGTATAATACGAGTATTTTAAATTTTTAACGCGAAAGAAAAACTAAGAAAGAAAGGGATAAACAAAACGAGGTGTAGTAGTGCGATGTAACAGAAAAAAGAGAGAGAGGATAAAATTTTTTACAAAAAAAAAAGATAGAGATGTGAGGTGTAAAATGTCGCGTGTACGATTTGCGACTGCGTCTTTCAATGCGTAGAGATCGTCGCCCTTTGTAATACATGTCGCCCCGAGGACGTGTGTTGCGCACAGAGAGCGCAAGCTGTGATCTCATACTCGAGTTCTGCGGACCTCTTGATCCTTTCAACATCCTTAATTGGACGATAACTGGAGTGTTTTGGATACTTTTCGTAAATTCTATTTATTAATTTTATAAAATGCGAGATTTTACATATCTGCTCTTAACGCATTTGTAATTGTTACTTTCAAAATCTAATGTGTGACAATACACGGTCGACCAATAGAAATTATTAACGTAACGTGGCTGTTGAAAGGGTTGAACGAGGGGACACGCTGTATTCGCGAGATCGTAGAATAAAATAAATGATATTACGAGGTGAATCGCGCAGAGGAGGGACACATTGAAAGTACCGATCGCGAAGAGATTTCGGAGCCGCGTAGAACAGAGGGGATGGTTTGCCAAAATGTATTCCGTGATATTTTCCTCGCGATCGGTCGCCTCGCACAGCGTAAAGTACATTATTCCAGGGTAAAGTTTTGTAAAATCGTCTGGTACGCAATATTTTATGTAAAAAGCAAACACATAACGAAGACACATTTAACAACCAACACGTTCACACGGAGAACACACTTTGAGCATGATGTGAGAGAGAGAGAGAGAGAGAGAGAGAGA
>Ga0157364_1002520_pt1 | contig 17121 bp, 23 predicted proteins | sample AttsexASBM2_FD_111476 | JGI IMG/M metagenome (GOLD analysis project Ga0157364, IMG submission 111476) | Fungus gardens microbial communities from leaf cutter ant in Ribeirão Preto, State of São Paulo, Brazil - Atta sexdens ASBM2 | ecosystem: Host-associated > Fungi > Mycelium > Unclassified ... | reverse complement strand
TCTCTCTCTCTCTCTCTCTCTCTCTCTCTCTCTCTCTCGCCCTACGCCTGGACCCCCGCTTCCGTTATAATATCCCAACATCATTGTTCCATTCTCAAAATCTACAATTCATTAATCCTCCCCGCAGAGCTTCTCTCATCCCTTCTCTCTCTTACTCCTCCCCATCCCTCACTATCCCTCTCCTCATTCCTTAATTCCCTCTCTCCTTCATTTTCTTTCTTTCTTCCTTCACTTTTCTCATCCATTCTCCCTCCCCCTCTCCCTTCCCCTCTTCCCTCAAAATTCTACCAACAACCTCAGCTCCCTTCATACTCCCTACACCCAACTCCTACACTCTTCCCATACATGCTCCCATGATTCCACTCCCACATACTTCCTACTTTCCTCCTTTCCTTCCCAATATCTCCCTTTCTTCATCACATTCTCCTAATCTAAAGCTATCCCTCTACATCTCCTCTCTCTCCATTCTTTCCTTAAATTTGCCGAAACTCCCCTCCCCTTTATCCATTCATACTACCTATCTTTATTCTCCCTATCTACCCCTTGTCTACTATACTTCGTTTTCCTTATCTTTTCTCATCTTTCCTCCTTGTGCATTTCCCTATCCCTTTTTTCCGGCTCTTCGAACCTAAATCTTCCCTCCATCTCCAGCTTTCCAATTCTCCTTGTTCTCGAAATTTTTTTATTGTCCCCTTTCTTTTTCCCAACCTTCTAATTTTCTTATATTATCCCTTATCTTCTTCAAATGTACGCCAAAAAACCACCCCCTTCTTCTTTCAATCTCGAATGTCCAAGCCCTTTTTCCCGTCCTTCCTCTTAGTTTTTCCCTTTTCATTTAACTTGTAACTTGACGTCTTTTCCTCCATTCCTAACACTCATCTTAAATATTTATCCTGCAACTTCTTCCCCTCTCCTTCCTCTTTTTCCAATTCCAAATTTCTACCCCATAACTCATCATAATCTATATTAATGCGTCAAATAACCATATCCTCCTTTTTCATATCCTTCTCTTGCTGAATCTCTTTGTCCCATCATTGCCGCCCTCTTCGCTAATCTTTTCTTTACATCCTTCCTCCTGCCTCCTTTCCTTTGCAACATATATCCCAGATATTTGAACATCTTTACCTCTTCTATCACCATTATTCTTCCATCTCTAGTCCACCTTATTGCTTTTACCCTCTCTCTTCCTGAATCTCATTATTTTAGTTCTTTTCCTATTTATTATAGCTCCAATCCTTTCCTTTCAATATACCCCTCTAACTTTTCTATCATACTCCTCATGTCCCCTTTCCACCAGTAATCCTCCGCCAGTAAAATCATATCATTTGCATAAGCCAAACCATATTCTTGTCTCTTAGCTTCATTTCCCCACTCAACTTTTCCCACTTCTTCCTCTGGTCTGCCATCAATATATTAAACAAGAAACATCTCTGCCTTATCTCTTCGCCATCCAAAAATTTTACTCCTAATTTTCTCCTCACTTTCACTCTACTCTTTGTTTCCTATAACATTTCTTCCACCCTTTCTATCAGCCCCTCCCCTCTGCCTCACAGTCTTCACCAATATTCTCTTATTCCCACCGAATCAAACGCCGTTTTCAAATCTACAAATAATGCTATTATTTTTCCTCTTTTTTTCTTCATCTACCTATTTAATAAAAAATTCAACACAGTTATATTATATAATCTTCCCATCCCTTTTCTGAAGCCCGCTTGATTCAATGGAATTAACCCCTTCCCTTCCATAACCTCCTCTCCCTCAATATTTCCGCCGTATACATCTTATATAGAGTCAACATTATCGACACTCCCTTATAGTTTCTTACCTTTTCTCCTTGTCCTTTTCTCATCGGCACTATCACTTCACTTTCTCTGCTCATTCCCCACTTTTCAATACTTCATTACATATCCTCCAGACCCTTTCCTCCATATCCTCTCCCTTCCTCATTCGGAATTTCGTCCACTTCCATTGCCTTTCTATCTTTCAATTTCTTAATCACCTTTCTTACTTCCTCCCTATTCAGTTTCTTTTCTATCTCACTTCCTTCTTTCTCTTTTTCTCTTTACTACTCTCTCTTCCACTCTTCTCCCCCCCAACAACTCTGAAATAATCCTCCCATTTTCTCATCTCTATCCCCTTATTTATCCCTTTTTATTTCTTTCCTTATTCATTATTGTCCCTCATTCTTCGCTCTCTCCACTTCTTTTTCCCACCTCTTGTTCTCCCCTTTTTTTTCTTTGCTTCACATAACACCTTATACTCTCTTTTTTCTTTCCTCTATTCTTACCTATCTCATCTCTTTTTTTCTCTACATTTTATATATTCTTTCTTTTCCTTTTCTCTTTCTTTTCCTCTCTCCATTTCTATATTTTCCAATATCTCTCTTATTCTCTCTTCCATTTCCTTCAGGCTTTCATGCACATTCTCTTTCCTCCATTTCGTTTTTCCTAATATTTTTCTAAATACTTCCCTGCTTTTCTTATCCCAGTTTCCCCTATATGCTCCTTTTCTTTCCCTTTTCTCTCCTCTTTTTCTATCCCTACTTGCCTTCAGTGAAATCTATCAGTAGATAATAGTCCGAATCTATTGCATCTTCTATTTTCATATAATATATGAAAATATATCTCTCCTCTCTCATCTCCTTATCCATCAATATAGTCACTGAGTCCTCCCTTCCCCCTGTATTTGTCCAATTTCCTTTCTCATCCCCTTTCCCTTTAAAATTGACCATCCCTTCTTTCTTATAAATTCTGCTTACTTCTATCCTTGGTTTTCTTTCTATCTATTGACTTCTTTTCTTCTTTCTCCTCTCCTTCATTTTCTTTCCTTATTCTTCCTCTCTCTCTCTCTCTCTCTCTCTCTCTCCCCCCCCATTCTTGCAATAAAATCTTTCCCTATCATCATTTTACCCCTCTTCTTTTCCCTCTATCATTCCGCTAGATTCTCCAACTCTCTTTCCCTGTTAAATTACTCTATTTTTAGTTACTTTTATTCTTCCCACCATCATCCCCTCTTTTCTTTTTTTTCTCTTCCCCTCATATAAATTCCTTTTAATACTTATAATCCCTCCTCCCCATTGCCCTTTCTTTTTTATTTCTTTTTTTTTTGCGACTTGCATCCTCCATTCATATCTTTCTCTTATATAATTCCATCCCTTCTCCTCCACCCATGCTTCCATCAACATCATAGTAACTCAACTTTTTAAACTTGTCCAAAAGTTCCTATCCTTATTTCTCATGCCACATTCCAACAACCATGTCTTCACTCCTTTCTCTTCCCCCCCTCTTTTCTCTTTCTCCTCAGTCCTTTGCTCCCTATTTCCCTTTCTTTGCTTTCTCTCTTCCCTTCCCTGCACTCCTTTCTATCCTTCCCTCCTTTCTCATCCCTATCCTTATCTCCCTTTTCCTTGTCCATCCCCCTTCCTATTTCCCCTATTCCTATCTCTCTTTCCTTCCTTTCTTTTCCTCTTTGCTCTTTTCTCCATCTTTAATTTTTCCCCCTGCTCTCATTTTCTTCTCCTACTTTCTCTTAATTCTTTCCTTCCTTCATCCCATTTCCATGTTTTCCTTTCCTGCCCCATTCTTGCTCTTCTCCCCTTCTTCATAATCATCTGTCATTATCATCCATCTCATTTTCCTCTCATACCAAATCAAATCTTCCTCAATTCATTCACCCTTCCCCTTCCATTTATTGCTTATTATATTTCCCTTTTCTTCTAAACTCCCCAACGTTACCACCATCATCCACTCCCTCTCCTGTTTACCCGCCTATATCTTTCTTATCTTCTCTTCATCCCCACTTCTATTCTCCCCATTATTTCTTTAATCTTTTCCTCTATTTCTCCTTTTCTTATATTTAATCCTTTTATTATAATATTTTTTTTTCTCTCTCCTTCCATTCACTTCTTCTCTCTAATCTTCTTATCCTTTCCATCCATCTTTCATTCCCTTCCTCATTTCCTATTTCACCTCTGTCTCTCTTTTTTCCCTTCGTCTCCCCTCCTCTTTCCACTGTTCTACCCCTATCTTCATTTTATCCATGCCCTTTCCAATGTCTTTATCATCTTCTCCTTTTCCTTCTTCCATCTTTCTTGCCTCTTGTTCAATTCCTCTCTTATCACCTCCAATTCTTTTCTCATCATTTCCTTTTATTCCTCAGCTATCTCTCTTATTTCTTTCTTAACTCTCCTTAATTCCCCTTCTCTCATTTCTTCTCTCGTCGCTTTGAGCATCTCCCTCTTCCCCTCTTCTCCCATTTGACCAGTGGTCTTATTCTTATTTCTAAAAATTTTCTCTATTTTCTCCTTCTCCTGCACCTCTTCTCCTTCTCCCTCTGTTTTCCTTTTTAGGAACTTCTCCAACTCACCTGTACTTTCACGCCTACCCTTAGCCAACTTTTCAATTCTATCCTCTCTCTCTCTCTCTCTCTCTCTCTCTCTCTCTCTCTCTCTCGCTCTGTCCCCCTTCCACTCTCTCTCCCCCTTCCCCTCCCCCCTTCCACTCTCTCTCCCCCTTCCATTCTCTCTCCCCCTTCCACTCTCTCTCTCTCTCCCTCCCTTTCTCAAAATTTGCAAGCAGATCTAACAGAACGATTCTGTGATTGACGATCCGCTAATCCGCTTACGCACGAACTGCTTCATAGCACATTAAGAACACAATTGTCGCGTATGTAAAACGGCAGATCGTCAGTAATTGGTCGGATTCTTCGATACGCGAATACGCGCGCAGCGATACGCGTAATAGAACGGCATCCTAGTAGAAAGGAAAAGAAGCAAGCGGTACGGCGCTTGCGCGGTTCCTATAGTTACTTATCTATATCGCGCTACATGTAATCGCACCCTTATATTCACGTTAAGGTGTCTTTTCAAGCTGATATTAAACGCTCATTTTCAGCGTCAAAACAGATCACGTTATCAAAATTAATACTTAAAGTCATGGGATATAAAAACTTCAGATAGGTATAAAAAGTACCATTCCTACGGATGCGCAATGAGTTGAAAGTGGCGGGGAGATCTATCAACCAATCAATTTTTGAGTTCGTTTGCAGAAATTCACATGCATTCGTTCTGCAAATAAATACACTGCAAATTAGTACAATTTTGATTAGTCGAACTCCGCCATTATGCGCAATGGTTCACCTTATATAATTCCATCATGGACAGTAAGAAAATCAACATTGACTACTGCTTATATATGGCCTTATAGTTTCTACTGTGATTGATTAATTCGCTTATTGCTTACGTTTCTCCACTTAAGTTTTTTTGTATGCTTGGCCCTTAATATTCGTCAATTTCTATCACATGACTTATTTTGACGCCAAAAATGTCAACATTGACGCCAAAATGTCAGAAAAGGCACCTTTATGGATACTACAAATTTTTAATAAAGTGCTAGTAAATTTTAGAACACAGCCAAAGTTTATTACATATATTGTATCGTATGTATATACATTTACATTGAACCTTCGCCAAAGATATATTTCTCAATTTTTTAGGAAATATGCATACATCATTACTATTGTAACCATTATAAATTCCGAGTACGATGTATTTAAATTCTAATTTTTCTCCCGTTCGCGTTGAGTGAGCAAGATTTCGTATTGATGTTACTATTGTGAGAGCATGTGCATCAATTGCGTGAAATTCCAAATATCCGTAAAAAGGAGATCAAACTCGAGGATAAAAATGAGCATCGGAAAACCCAGACGATGCGATTTAGAGCCGTTGCAAGAAAAATTGGAAGTATGTACCACATAATAAGAGAATATACATGTACGTTTTATTTTTAATACAGAAATTTCAATTTGTATAAAATTTTATTTTATTTGATTAAGTAGTAACTGCATCAAGATTTAATGAAAAATACGTACATTTGTGCATAGTCATAAATTATTATTAAATTATGTTTTTTAACTTACCGACATCAAAAACTTTGAAATTAAAAAGAATAAAAACGGGACTTGGATGATAACTTTCCTTCTCAGAATATATTCTACGCATGAAAATATATAAATTTACAGAATTACTAGAAAATGGGAGAAAAAAATATTTATTAAATCCTCTAAGTTGACAGTTTTCTCCGACAGTGTGGATATGGGAAAGTAATTACTAATACCACCGACGAGATACTATAAAGATCTTCGGCGCTTATGAAAATTTGGGTGCCTATTAAAATTTAAGTGATTAAGAGTAATATAATAAATTAGTAATACAATACTAATTTCATACTTCATTAGTTTTGCAGACATGTGCATATATTTAACTTAATAATCTTCGATTTTTATTTAAAACTGTGATTTTAATGATATTATCTAAGTTTGATTATCAATGAAGAAAAGAGATGATAACTGCAGAGAAATTATAATTTTTCGGCAATATATAGGGTGCGTCACCAAAATCTGAACAAATTTCAATTTAAATATTGTGCCGCCAGAGGTTGTTCTTGGCGTCCGAGAAAGATGGTTTTAATAAACAGTCATTCTCAACAGTATTCTCAAAATGGCCGCGATGTTGAAATCAAGTGCGGAGTATATTCGAAGAGCCGCGATCATCGAAGGTCTTCGCGTTGGGCGCTCAGCCGAAAATAATTCGATTCTTTGAATACTCGAAATCAACCATTTATGATGTTATGGCAAAATATACGGCTTTAGAACAGTCTAACGAAAGCTAGTCTAGTATGCCAGCGAGGAAGAGTCACTCGAATGCACCGTGAGGACCTCCGCAATCCGTTGAAAGGGCTCAAGTGCTGATTTCGGATGACCCAGGGCAATCGTTGCGAAAATTAGCATCGATTGTTGGTGTAAGCGAGCCAACAATGCATCGAATTGCCGAGGAAGACCTTCGATACAAATCGTACATATTAAAGATACGAGAAATGCTCTCTGAGACCGCCAGGACAAGCCAAGTTGCTCACCTCGGCTCCCATTCTGGCCTCCTAATAGCTCAGATTTCCTTGGACTACTACATATGAAGTGCAGTTGAAAGAGAGATTGTCACATGTCTCCCAATGTGACGTTTTTTGGCTCATTAAGGACTATTATTAAGCAGCATTCGTGGCAGCGCTACATTACAGCGCTACATTACAGCGTGCGTGCGAATGTTTCAAACTGAGAATAGAGGCCGTCATTCAAGCTAAAGGGGGATCGAATAATTGTGCTTTACAGGGATCTTCCAAGTGCCATGTAAAAGGATTTTTTATTTAATAAAGGATTTTAATATTTAATCTTTTATTAAAAACATTTTGTTTAAAAGAAATTGTTCGATTTGTCCGGATTTAGTGACGCCTGTAAGATATATCATTAAAAGTATGCATACTTACTCTAACAAACATCGATATGTCGATTGTAAGTTTGCTAAGCTTTTAGAGTCGACTTTGTACAGACATCCTTCCAATTTCGATTTTAGGACGTGTCTAGTGTGATTTAAGCTCACAAAGTTTAAATATGGAATCTTGTTGTTTAATTATTGTTAAATAAGGATGAATGCTGTTCATGAGCATTGTGGGCATGACCACAGCTTAGAATGGTTGATTTAAAGTTGACTTACAGTCGTCTTTAAAGTGGCACTTTGTATGACTTAGAGACGTCTCCAAATTGTCTAAAGTCGACTTATGGACGTCCATTTTTCAGACGTCTAGAAGCTATAGTCGACTCAGAATCGACTTAGAATCGACTTTATGCTGTTAGGGTATTTATACAGCTTTTACATAATAAAAAAATCACGAATTTAATAACATTATTGAAATATTTATGTTAATAAATTTTTTATTAATTGTCGGTAAAAAATTATCTTCTTCAATTATCCTCAAGTCCACCGGATCCCATTGATAGTCACGAAAATTTGCTTAGAGCCGAGGATCTTTAATAGTATCTCATGCTAACACGTTCATTCTTGTTAGAAAACAAAAGGAGAATGAGTTTTATTCACGCAGCGTGACATACGTGCTTTCTAGAGATATCTGAATAGTGGCGTTGCATAGCGCGCAGTATGAATAAAAGAGCATAGAGAATTTCTTTACAATAGGAGCGGAATTGTTCTGGAATTTGTTCTTCCCAGCACTTTTCCGTTTTGAGCCCATTTTTTTTTAGGATCAGCCGCTTGAGTTTGATCTCCTTTTTATTCCGTGGTTCAAACTCTACTTCTAGGAATCCTACATACATCATAGGCCTGTTCTTTTTGGCTGAACTTTTGCACCAATTCATTTTTCTTCCTTTTCTCTGCAAAAGGAAAGAAGAAGAAAAAAGATGAAATGGTGCAAAAGCTCAGCTAAAAAGAAACCTTTTGTCCATCTTTTTCATCAGAATGAGAGGCAGATAAATGGATGAATGTTCTTTCTCTGTTTACTAGCCTGATTGATCCAGCAATATCTATCAACCAATCAGATTTTAGTAAGAGAAAGACGTTCATCCATTTCCATCAGAGTATCTATAATAAGAATTAAAGAGAGTTTATATTGGTCATAATCATATGCTGTAATATGTAAAAATTGATCAATCACCTTTGAGTATTCTTACAGTTGAATGGGAGGGGAATACTCAATTTTGAATAATAGCACTTATTCACTTCAATGAATTCGTTAAATTGCAATACGAATAAATCTAGTGAATTTTATGAGGAATTTTGAGAGAGAATTTTGAAAAAAGGATGAAAAGAGGAAGAAGTTTAGGTGATAACCGTAGCAACGTTAAGTAACTTACTTATTTCACGCATGCGCACTCCATTTTGGCCAATACTAATATCAAAATATCGACAGAGAGTTGCGCTACTGTATATACTGTGGCGTGGACTTAATTCGCCATATTTATCTCATTTTCGAAAACCAGAGCCAATCAAATTTAGAAGAAAAAGAAACAAAAAGACAAATTTTTCAAGCCTGTTGATTGGCAATGAGATAGAAAAATCCGAGAATCTCTGTTCTGTACTATACATTTATTGTAATGACAAAGGATACGGTCAATGCGAGAGAGATGCTGCAAACGCTCTGAAACGTTTTTTAACTGATTGTAAAATTCTTTCTTCTAATTGGTCATCAAATGCTTCAAAGCATTTGTAGCGAGACTTTGATCATAGCCTATAACACAAACGAAATACGAGTAGCATCTTTAAAAACAAAATTCATTGTTTTAAAAACAAAAATTCGCTGCTTAAAAAGCACTTCTAATACAATGAATTTATGTTTCTAAAACAGTGAATTTATGTTTTTAAAGCAGTGAATTTGTATTTTTGAAGTAGTGAATTATGTGTAATTAAAGCAAAATGTACATGGTGTAACGAATCGGGATGACAGATATGTTAACCTTTAAAGTCTCGAACTCTTTAAGAGTTCCGCACAATAAAAGGAACAGGGAACAGAGAATAAGAAATTCAACCTATCAGAAATCGTATGAAACACAATTTGTGGTAAGTTGAAATTATTCTTATTCTCTGTTCTCTGTTCCCTATTCCTTTTATTGCGGAATTCCTAACGCTCAATAACTCGATTCACGAAGCTGACCGCCGTGTTTCTCTGTCAGATTCTTTTGTTTTGAGTGAGAACGCGTCGAATGAGTATATTTTTATTAAGATTTTAGGTGGGGGGCGGGAGGTATTCTAAATAATTACCCGAAAATCTGAATGTTACATCTAATTTGGAGTCAAGTTGATATCAAATCTTTTATACAAATGATACATATCATTAAAGTTAAGTAAATAACAAAGATAGACCATTTGGATTTTACTTTTTAATTTGATAGAATTTAACTTAATTATTGAAGATTGTATTATTAGTATATTTAATTTGAGACAATAATTTTTTTCGAGGAGTAATAATTTTTAACAAAGAATTAAAGTTGCCATTACTTGGGTTGAAATAAAAGACTTTTAGTAAGAATATTTTTGAACTAGAACTACTACTTCTTGGTTGGAGTAATAAAAAGATACGTAATATATTTCTTAGGTTCTATTCGAAAAGTATATATATTCTTAGTTTGTTGTTTTTATCTTTTTTAAAAAGATAATCTTTTATATGAGTAATACATAAAATTTTGTGGAATTTAACTTTATGCCATTAAACGTGATCACGACGTAGCATCTCATGGACATGAAGGGTACGTTTCATTTGGCGCTTGCAACACTTATGAAATCATTTCATCCTTGTGTGGTTTATCAAAAGTTATACAGTTAAACAAGACTAAATAATGCTTGCAAATAGTGAGTATCATTCTAATAAGAAAAACTGATAGAAAACGAAATAGGTATCGTTTTCTAATGTTTATATCATTTTCTAATCAACCTCATGAGCATCACGATTGCTCGGATATGAATCTCATTGTACTTATCGAATTCTATAAGAATTTGTACAAGATTCTTACAAGATTTGATTTAAATTAATGAATTCACGAACCAGATTCAAAACAATAGGATTTTTGTATTGTTCTCTATCAACTATTTTTATCAGGGAAATAACCCACACACTAGAAATGATATTTTAATTGTACAATTCAAGTATATCTAATTTTTTATAATTATAAATGCAATACGTTTAATTTTTCCACTTAATATTTGGTAAATGCAAAGCACTCTCAGCATAAAAATAGTCTTCAGATTGAGGTTGTAATTTTGCTTTGTAATCCATCAGTACCATACGATCCCCTTGTTGAACAAATATCTAGAAACATATATATATATGAATGTAGTACTAGCCTATATCATTATTTCTTCTTTCTTAGAAATTAGAAAAGTATTTATCTACATACATCGATTACTATTGTATGACAAGATAGTTTTTTTGCCAATTCCAATCGTTTCTCTAGATTGTCGATAAATTTTAAATATTTTTCGAGAACAGCATGTGGCGCATTATATTTGTATAAAACTTTCAAAACATCTTCTGTATACAAATGCGTTTGTAATTTTGTATTACCAAGTATTCCCTAAACATAATTGATATATTATAATTCTAATGGAGTACATAAAAATGGAATACATAAAAATTGATTTACATAAATTTACAAAAATTTTTTACATAAATAAAACGTGCTACCTTTGTTAAGAGTAAATGATCAATGTCATCCCATCCACCACAGGCGGCTTTAACTTGCAAAGTGACCTTCTGATATAGTCTAGGAGAAATATTATGATCTCGAAAAAGCATCATGGGTGATATCGTGACAAAATCATTCGGTGTATTGCAATGGTGTTTACATGCATAATATAGAGATTTCAGAATAGAAGAATTTAACGGAAGTTCCTCATCATTTTCTCTTTTTTTTTGTTTGATCGCCAATTGCCATTCTAACAATTTATGATACAAATAATATAATTTTTTCATGAAAAAGCAAAAGAGAGATAATACAAACATACCCAGCAATTTAATATAAGATTCCAGAAACATAGTTTCTTTGCAATTGGGTAACATAGTAAACAGTGCCTTGTAACAATTGTGAAGTTTTTGCCACAGTCTATTTGGATCTTTTGTGTTTTTTATAATAATATGCAAATTCTTCATCTGTAATCAACCAACAAATGAAATTTGCAACTTAAATTGTATGACATGTGTAGTAACACTTACAGCAGCAGTTGAGGAATGATCTAACATTCTGTAAAATATCAAGTATTAAGAGAAGTACTAATAAATTATTAATAAATCATAAATTGGTATTAGTACCACGGAAAGTTTGTATCATTTTTTTAAAAGATATTTATGGGGAAAAAAGCGACACGAACTTTTCGCAATATCTAATATATTATAGAAATATTACTTACGTTAAAATATCAGTTATTTCACTTGTTTGCAGCCTTATAAACAGATAATAAATATATACATTTACCGCATCCGGTCTTTCCACTAATAGTCTTTGTACTAACGATCGTTTTAAAGTTTTTATAAGAAATAAAATTATCTGCAATGTTAACCAAGCATTAACAAGATTTATAATTTTTTTCTTGACAATTTATTGCAAGATTATTTTAGCTGTATATATATTTTAAATTCGTACTATTAAAATAGAATTTCCATCTCCATTTAAGATAGCAGCATCTAATAAAGCAGTTTTGCTAGCTAGAGACTTGTATCGTTCTAATGAATATGATTGTCCGAGCAATATCTCTCTCAAGGTGATGTCTGGCTGCGCAACATCAATTTCAAGGTATTTATGTTCTATTTTTGAATGGCCATTCTTCGATTTATTATCTGCTTCTAAAACTACAAGATGCTCAAAAAAATTTTACAAAAATATTTAAAATTTGTCATTCACAACTATTTGAAATAGGATTGAAGAGAGAATAACTAACTACTATGAGTAACTAATTCAGTATCAGTATGAAGAATTTCCATTTTTGATCAAAGCAAATTTTAAATGTTTTATATTTGTATTATTTTTCATTAGTATGAACTTATATACATTTCTGATTCTATAATCCATGTGCTGAATTGTTTTTCCAGACTTGAAATATACTTGTGTACAGAATCAGAAGTGATCTTATATATATTACTTGTTAAATCATACAAGCAATTTAATAATTTTTTAATGTTAATAAACATCTAATAAGAATATTTGTTGATAATCATCTCAAAAACGCAAATAACATTTTTAACATTAGAAGAATTCTAAAAAATATTCTTGACATACTGCGTGAAAGCGTCTTTTCAGATATAACTGAGAGAAGAGATTTTGTTTGAAGATCATTAGTAGATTGAAGGCTATTTTCAAGGTTTGATGTATTAAAAATTCCAGTCCCCAGTTTCTGGGTGTCGCTCTTCAATTGATCCACCTGCAATTTGATTCTCAAATACTTGTCGCTCAGAGAATTCACAATTTACAATTCGTTACAATCATAACTTCGTTCTCAAAGCAGAACGACCGCCTCTCGCTGCTATTCCAAAAATCATCTTCGTCTTTCACAGTGTTCATCTCAGAATATCTATTCAACTCCAAGCTAGATTCACTGAAAGTCTGTCACTGTCAAATCACCGCCACGAAGTAAGAGATAAGGAGACTCAACTTGATAGCACCATAGAACTTATAGTAAATGGAAGGGAAATATGGACGTCGAACTGTGGGCAACATCTAAAGGATAGAAATATCTTTCTATTCTGCTCAGAGGAGCTCCGTACAATAAAAGGAACAGAGAATAAAGGTGCCTTTTCATACTGACGCTCGATAAAACGTCAGCCACTAAAGTCCTGCTGCTTTTTCATGGAGCGACAAATCGCTAAATTTATAATTGTTGATATAAAATTTTTTTTTATACATTTAATTCTTGTTTAAAATTGATAATTAAGAATGAATTTCAAAGTGTGTTTAAACTGCTCAAATAGTATTTTGTTAGTAAAATTGCGAAATAGATTGCTATCAATAATAGTTAAAAAGGTTAGGAAAGTAGCTAAGAAGGTTAATTTCGTCCGATTCTATGGACGAAACACGTCTGCTAACTATTTTTCGCTGTAGTTGGGCCTCTCCGAACTTCAAGCGGCAAAACAACAGCTTGTAAGCAACAGAGAGAAACCTGAGAGAGGACATGATGGTCCAAAATGTGTAATCGCAAAATGATGTTGCACACTATTGCCCTCTGACAAAGTGGATGTAAACTACATAGCAATGTCCATTTTTCTTAGGGTACGTCGTCCACTTTTCAAGGCTGAAGTTGATAAATTGATATTTGATTCATGTAATCGTACATGTAGCATGCGAACCTTAGAGCATATAGATATATAAAAAGATTCGTATAAAAAAGACAGATATATACATAAAACATTCGTTCTCTCTACGCATGCTTTAAAATGCCGATTAATAATTATACAATTAGTAATGTATACATACTATACTAACTATAGTGTCTGCAACATTGGCACATACGCATAGAGGACGAAAGTTCCATGTAATCTTTCTCTCTCACATGCATCTTGGACACATTTGGGCTACAGGAGGTATAGGCAATGCTCCATGTCTATATGCTCTAAGATTCGCATACATGTAGCACGATTATATGAATTAAATATCGATTTATCAACTCCAGCCTTGAAAAATGGACGATGAACCCTAAAAAAAGTGAACGTTACATTCACTTTGTCAGAGGCAATAGTAGTGCGCAACACATTTTGCGGTTACAGATTTTGGACCATCATGTCCTCTCTCAGGTTTCTCTCTGCTGCCTATAAGCCGTCGTTTTGCCGCTTGAAATTCGAAGAGACTCAACTATAGCGCACGTGACTTCAACAATGTATCAAGTTCACAAGAAAACGCGTCCCCGTTGGCAACACTGTTATAGCGAAAAGTAGTTAGCAGACGTGTTTCGACCATAGAATTGAATGAAATTAACTATTCTTCTAAAAAATTAACTTCTTAACTATTTTCCTAACCTTTTTGTATCGTGGACACAATTCAAATCATAATGCTCTCTCCATGTCCATCTATATGCTCTAAGATGCGAACGCTACATCATGATCGGTTTTCTTAAAAATTATTGTAATAACAAAATTAAAAAGATTACATAAATTAAATTATCCTTACGTGTGATTACATAAGTTAAAAAACGCAAATGCTAATACATGTTTCGGTTAGAGTGAGCCTTTTTTAGTTGTATAAATTTCTATTAAACGCGTTGCAGGCGCGGAAAGAATTAAAACAATTTAAAATCTTATTAATTTCCGAAGATGGAACAGCCATACATAAGTCATCCGATAATAAAAAGATAAATCTCTGTTGAAAGATGCTAAAGCTATTTTTTTTAATCTTTCCAATACTAAATTCGCAATAACTGGCGAGAGTGGAGAGCCCATAAGGGTTCCGAAGGTCTGTTTATAGAATGTATCGTCAAATATAAAAAGTGGAATCTAAAATAAATTTTACTACCGCTAAAATTTCGCTTTTCGGTATGTTACAGTATGTTACAGTTTAGAAATAAAATTCCAATTTTCATTTATGCAGTCTAGAGCTATTTCTATTGGGGTGTTCATAAAGAGTGAGATAACATCCATGAAATTAATTTATGGTCGTCATCAATTTTCATTTTTTCTAAATTTTTAACTAATTGAAAGCTGTTTTTTATATAGCTGCTTTGGAAATAGCTTCATAGAGAATGTTGTGCAAATATGAGGCTAATGCATAAAGAGGGCTCTCTATTGGTGATATTATTATTCTAAACAGGCAATTCTATTTGTGAATCTTCGGAAAACCATAAGCTCTCGGTACTTATTCGTCACTACAATATAACGATTTATATTCCGATTATATAATTGCATTTTTTTCATTTAGTAAGCAAGATTCTAAGTTCTATTGTGAGTTTTTTATAGGATACTTGTTAGCTACTTCGTATATTTCTTTATCTTCGCTCATTAGATTTAATTTCCTAACGTATGTGTCTTTATCTAGAGCCACTGTAGTATTATCTTTGTCCACTCGTGTAAAGATGATATTAGGATGTGAGAGCATAAATTTTTTTTGTCATTCTCTAGTTGTACAAGTTGTATAATTTTTATTTATCGAAGAAGTGTGTAAAGGGGAAGTTATAATCTTTTTTAATATGGAAGTCGAATGGTCTGTTATATTGATATATTACATGCTATTTATTAAACATATATTAGTTTATTATTAGCGCTAGTGCGTGAGTTTGTCCCACGAATCTTGCAACACTGCTTGTAAAAGTGAGGAGAGTCGCTAGCGTTTTGACACTACGTGAAATTGACACTACCTTTATCCCAGCAATAGCTACAATATAATCTAAAAATAACACGTAATATAATATGAATGTTATATTGTAGTGATATTATAATATATTTTGTTATATAGCTACAAAATAATTGTTATATATATAACTGTTGCATTATTTTGATATGCACATGTTACAATAAAGTAACGGAAACATAATCTCAATGTAATACATTTGTATAACAGATGTTATGTCGAAGGTAGATAATCGTTATATTATGTATTATGTAACATTTATAAGATCTGTATATTATTGTTATATTCACATTATATAACAGCTGCGCATTTATTTATAATTAGGGAATAACAGATTTAATATTTATATCAAAAAACATGCATTCTACACAGAGTAGTTTTTGATAGATTGAAATTTTTTATTCCCTGTTCTTATATTTTTCAGATAAACAACGACTAGTGACGACTCTGGATAGAGAAGTTTTTTGTAGCGTTTAGTTTTGTTTAATTAATTCATGGACTTGACATTCTTTAGAAAATAATGGGCATTCTACAATAAGTCATTTCCTAAGTTTTAAATCATGCTACAAGAAAATTGCTACAATTTCTTACAATTTAAAATTTAGGTCATAGCTATAGTGGAAGGGATAATATAATGTGTGCAATTGGACATTGTGTCTCTTTTTAAATCTTTGCTTTGCTCTACGGATTTTTCATAAGGAGGAAGGACTACCAACTATGAAATGCTAAACATGGGGCGGTTTTTCATAGTTTTTCATAGTTTTTTTTATTTTATTTTAAAATTGTTTTTTATTTTAAAATTGTCTTAAATAGTGTCTTAAGATGCTCTCCTCGGATTATTACGGATGTTCAATACAGTCCTCGGACACATTTTATGTTTCTCTTTCTATAGAAAAAGAATTTAAGATACATTATAAAGTATGTCAAATAAGAAAAAATTCAGTACAATTTTACGACGTGAAACAGGTCGATATTCATAATCAATTCTTGCATTTAAAATTGTCTTAAATACAGTTTTTAGATATCGTAAGTCAATCCGTGAACTGTATTAACATCTTAAGACATTATTTAAGACGGTTTTAGAATAAGAACGGACTATGAATACCGCTCCATGTTTCGCGTTTCACAATAGCTCTAATTCCCTATTGACGACACGGAGCAAAAATAGACGTGATTTGGCCGAACTGCACACACCATGGTAATATCTTATTGCAGAAAGTCTACAAGGATTATTATACATAAAATGACGAAAGCATAAGCACAGCAAGGCCGTTGGATCATTCACCATAAAGATATCTTATTGATTTATATGAGATGCTGGTCCAGCGATCTTATACAATGTTATAGCTTATATGTCTTTTACGTGTGATTATTCTAATAAAAAATATATATATATGTATATATATATATATATATATATATATATATATATATGTTTATATAAATATAATATAAAATATT
>Ga0157364_1002519_pt1 | contig 17125 bp, 6 predicted proteins | sample AttsexASBM2_FD_111476 | JGI IMG/M metagenome (GOLD analysis project Ga0157364, IMG submission 111476) | Fungus gardens microbial communities from leaf cutter ant in Ribeirão Preto, State of São Paulo, Brazil - Atta sexdens ASBM2 | ecosystem: Host-associated > Fungi > Mycelium > Unclassified ... | reverse complement strand
TTAACTTTATTAACTTTATTAACTACTCAATCTTGATTACTTTATTAAATAACTGTTATTTTATTAATGTGAAAACTTATTATTTAGTAGGTGCTAATGCTATCACATTGATTACCAGCTTGATTAACGATGTATCTTGCTATTACAGCCGGTGGTAAATTCTGTAATGTCTGAGTACTTCTCTGAACTTCTTGATCATCGTCGAACCCAATTGAACGCTTCGAGAATTCGACAGATTTATATAACTCATCCTTTGTCTTACTCGTTTCAACGTTCTCTTGAATTTTGTTCCAGAATGTATCTTTCACTTCATTTAAGTTGCGTGCTTCGCTCAGTAGAACGCAAGCGATGATGATCGCGATTCGCGACATCATGATATGCGCTATGTATATTTCACGATGTGTAAGCAAGACTATGCTCAGTACTATTTCTCTCTCAATTAAGGTGAAGCTCGGGAGCAAATGCGCCTTACAAGTGGTTAATGCTGACTGCGCGCGTTTTACAAACTTCGCAATAAATAACGAGACTAATGATAACTGATTTTTGTGACTTGCGCGGTGAGAACGGATTCAACAAATCAGATTCGAGCGCAAGCTCGTATCATTGTCACGTACATTCAACAAATTGCTATGTGACGTGACGAAGTTTGAAAAAGATATCTCTGAATTTAATCTCTTCATAATATCGCGTTGTATTTTTTTAAGCTATCGATATCATGAAAAAGAATTAGACAGATCGAGCAGAAATCGACTTCAATCTGCGTCTGGATGTTATTTTCTCCGTTACGACTCGAGTCTTCGTGAAGTGGAATTCTCATGAATTTTTTAACTTTACATATCATTATGGTTGATCATAGATTGATGACATTTCATTGTTTTTCAGGAAAGATAAATGAATCATTCCCCCGACAGTTTCATAAAATTTTAGAAGATCGTTTGGTGCCTGGTTGTGGTGCAAGGTCGAAGAAACTGGTACGCCGGCCGCTGCGAGGCACTCTGCTCGATGTGGGTCGTCGTCTAACTGTTCTACGTACCGTTTCTCCGCCCCTGACTCTGTATATCCTTCGACAGCAGCAGCGAACGGACACCTACACGATGATATCCGTGTACCCCACGCTATACATTACATCGTACGGTAATATTAGCGGCAATACGATCGTGATAGCACGCCCTTCTTATGCCTTCTTCATCAGAGAGAATCTCCCTCATCGTTATTGAAAATTTTTAGAAATTAATTGTCAATAATACATGCGAAATTTTTTATTACAGCTCTATAGGCTGAATATTTTGTTAAATTCAAATGAAAATATTCTCCCTGTAGGCGCATAATATTATTTAATATTTTAAGCATGTTCTTAGAATATTAAATGTACATTTAGTATTCTAAGAATGTGTTGGAGAATGTGAATGGATATTTGCATTTGAATTTAATAAAATATTTTTATATTGTACTTTAAATAAAATATTTTTCTCTTGAGTCATTCATATCTGGATTAATTTTCATCACTTGTACGGGTACAGAAAAATTATTAAGTAATTATTCTTACGTATACTTTAACCTCTTTAGAAAATATTTGTAAGATTTTGTAAAAAAAAAGAAAGGATAGAGACCATTATTTAATCAAATTCTCTTAGCAATGCTTAGTTATTATTTTAAAGAAAAGAAATTAGTAAAACACGAACCCGATCGTAACTTAATATTAAGAGTTCACCATTGTATATGATTTAATAAATAATTTTTAATGTCATAAAGATAAAGCTTTGTAAAAACATTTGATGGAAAGTGTATTGAAGAGCGTTCGTTCGTGTTATCTTCATGACATCCGCCTTTTACGCATTTTTTAAATAAATGCAGATTTCCGTTATCCTTTTATCTTATTGAATATCACGCCGGGTTTTAGCTATCGCCTCTCTGTAATCATGCGCTTCCTCATTTCTTCTTTACCTTGCGAATGGTGTTCTCCTACTCTTTGGGTCATTTGGAGCGAGATCTTCCTCCACCGCGTGTCCTCTTGCCATCTCTTCATCCTCTTGCTACCGTCCTGACGACAAGACTGTTCAGTCGTTATACGACCTTCATCCAGGGTTACGTTCTTTCTCGTGGCTCTGATTTATCGTTTTTTTTATCCACGTTGATTGCATCCACGGAAGAAGCGATTTTTCATAAAGTCACATACTTACGCACAAACTTACGATTGCTATGTTTAATTAAACATCAGATGTTACATCGAAAATCGTGTGTGGATAAATTAGTGAACAATCACAAAAGCAAGAATTGCGAGAAGCTGAAAGGTGGCCTTGACCCGTCCGTGACCTTATACTGTTCTTCCACGTAATCGAGGTATAACAACTCCTCTTTTATGAAAAATTATTTATTATATTCATACAATAGTAAATTTCGTTTTTCGATGCAATATTTGTGCGATAAATTCGTCAAGTGATTAAATCTAACAATAAAACTAATAGGGACCTGTAGAATCTTTCATTTGTACGTTAATGAATAATTTTTAATTCTATTTGAATTAAAGTTAAAATATTTAATAGATATTGTAACACAAGTTAAAAAAATCATTTAGAAAAAAGACTAGATACTAATTTGATAGCCTTGAAATTTATTTACATGCCTCATGAATAAGCCACCCTAAATCGAAAACGAAATGATCATGTGCGAAAAACATGATTGTGATTCTAGAGGTTCGCGTGCGAAACTGAAATTACACAATTCGAGGACAAAACCCCGAAACAAAGTGGGTCATACTGACCAACATCACCTGGCGCGTCCTATTCACCATGTCAGAAAATACCGAGACACCGGGTCACGACCATGAATGTTGTTACAATCCGTGTTATGAATAGTGAACGGCATTAGATGATTTTAACGGGCGAATACATGTCACTATACAACGTTATTCGACCTGGATATTAAGAATGAATTACACATTTTTCAAACTAATGAAAAAAATTACAGATTGTTCTAGATCGCATTTATAATAAAAGTAACTTGAATAAAAAATTATTTCAATTACAATAAGAAGTAATATTTTTTGCTTTAATGGAAACATATTATAAATTACTTGTATAAAAATGTATTATAAAATAATGACAAAAATCTCAATTTTTTGTACGAGTATACTTTAAATAGTTTAAATATTTAAGATGATTAATATAAAGTTTCATTACAATGCAGAGATTAGTTATTCTGTAAATAAACAATATTTATTTATTTGTTTATTTACAAAACAATCTCTGTATCGTAATAAAACTTGCATAAAATATTTTGAATACTTAAAATACTTATACAAAAAAAAATTGAGATTTTTATTTTTAAAATTTTACATATTATAGTAATAAAAAATAACAAAATAAACAAATCATAAAAATGCATTGTTGAATAAAAATAGAATGTTATAAATACTACTTTTGTATGTATATAATTTATTTAAAGTATAAATAAAGCATAAAGTATTAAGCTGTTTATGTAAAAATTGGTGTAATACATTTTTAAAACTATATGCTAAAATGATAGATAAAATGATAGATTATCAGATCCGTAGAAATTAGGAGGAAAACAAAATAGATTCGTACGGAAAACGTGTAGAAAGAGAAAAGAAAAAGACGGTTCGATGCCGGAAGACAAGGAGAAAAGTTACTAAAACCCGTTATACATTGAACGGAATTCCACTTGACGTAATAGTCTACTGTCTTATACGTTACAAATTTGTCGAAACGTTTATGTGACGTGCGAATTTGCATTTATCCCGTATATAAATCCTTACCAAATTGGCGCATGAATTTACTGTCTATTTATCTTACTCGCAATCAATCAAATGGAATAATGGCTTGTTTTGGAATAATGGCCTTACATTTATAATTAAAGTCTCATTTGGCATTACTATATTACACCGTAAGACACATGACGCGCAGTAATATTTCCGGAATCATTCACAGCTTACTATATATCTAACAAACTAAGCTATGACTACATTGTAGTACACATGTTCCATAGATAAACGTGTGTAAGTGGGACATAAATTTAATTATGTCGCAATGTTTAATCATACTGGATGTAGGTCGTATGTTTTTTTTTAATGCATTTCTTTTTACTGATGTGAAATGCAAAACCCGCATTTGAAATTGAGATAAGAATTACCGTCGCTTAAATATTAGTATGACGCGAAAAGCTGGCGTGAGAAAATAAGAATAAATTAATGAAAAGGAAAGCTTACAGATTAAATACTATTGTATTGCACAGATATTGTGAACTATTTATCACCGGATTAATCATAAGCACGATTTTTTAGGCATCATATGTGAGAGATGCGGAAACGCCTGTGGATGCTCCTCGTCCTTCTGGTATGTGTGTCAGGTGAATACCTGATGGGCGGCCACTTGGATAACAATGCGGGGTCAACGACTCGGTCCGGTAAAATCGACAGCTCTTCCGTGTTGGGACGTAAAACACGTCTGGACGACCTTGACCTGGATCTCGTTGCGGCAGAGAGCACCGTTGCTGTTGGCACTGAGATTTCAACCGGCGTCGACGGTGTTCCACGTTACCATATCCCGCCTTTCGCCTTCAATGGTGGCAAACCGTTCTCTCTGGAAAAAGATCCGATAACCGGTAAAATCGATTTCGAGAAGGCACCGCCTGTCAAAGCTCTTAACTACACCGGTCGTTATCGCGAGCGAGAAGACAAAGAGAGCAAAGATGATGATGATAACAGGGGTGCTGAGGGGAGTGTGTACGCAAGGCAGGAAAAGATAAGGAACAAAGATAGGAACGGCCCGAATGAGATCACGCCTAACTTTCACGATTTTCTCAACTTACCCGTTCATTATTCTTCGGACAAATATGGAAATGATAAGTATCCGTTGATCTCGAACTCGTACGCGAATACGAAGGTACAGAGTGGCACCAACAGTTACAGCACATACAATCATAGACATTCGGAGAGCGATCTATATGTACATCCTGTCAAAAGCTATCCATCGACAAAAACGAGCACATACAGAACTACGATTGTCAACGATCTTAAAACGAAAGAGACGAGCACTACGAGTCCTTCAATGACTTTCGCATCACCGACAAACTCTGCGCTTCCTACCTCAACCAAAACACCCGTTGTAACTACATGGAAGCCGTTCAATACTGCGATCACATTTCACCCAATCGACCGTTTTGAAGCAGAAAATGAGAAGAATCTTTTACCAATAGAAAAGCTGCATGCTTCTACTCACACGGGATCTCATCGAAATTCAAGCGATATTTCGACAAAGTCTCCAAGTAAAGGGACAACGGATAAGGCGCCGGTCACTAGTCGTTACAAGGATCAATCGAATCTTGACAATTTGGTAGTAGCCCACGAAACGAAACCGCAAAACGAAGAACATAAAGAGTCGTATGATATTTATGAGTCAAACGGTGAAAGTGTCGACAACAATGAAGACAACTATTCCTATTTATGGTTAGATTTATTAAAGGAAGATGACACGTCGACACCATCTACGACTACTTCCAGTACAACGACGCCGATGACAACTGTAAGCACGATATCGACAGTTCCCAAGTCATCAGCAGAAATCACGACGTCGACTACGGTTGCGCCTTTGCGTTCCGTATCTTCGACGCTATCCACGATCCAAAAAGACGTACCTGCGAACAAACCATTGCAATTCCCAACAGTATCGCACCATCCGATTAGCTCATCATCGCCCTTCAACAGATACAGACCGAATCCGATAATCAAATTTAATGATGAACCAAACAGAATGGGAGCGCCAGTGATAGAAAGCACAAGTAATATCGTGATACCTCCGGATCAAAATACGGTGTCCTTTGTTCTGGGAAATCGCCAGAACGTCGATGGTGGTTATTATTCGGTCGGAACAGTTGGAGCTGTTGGAGAAAATCTTTACGGTGGCTCGTCCGAAACCAATATATTCTGGCCACTTCGTAATGATCCACATAATCCCTCAAAGGAAGTCAAACACGAGCACTTGCCTATTTCCGTTACCGAATTGAATCCTGAACGCGTTACGCAGAAGTGGTCCAGTCCTAGTCCTTTGAAAAGCAGCAATGAAATTAGTCCGACAAGACCTCAAAGTCCTCTTCTTGCCGTTACGGTAATTCAAGATACGAAGAACGCAAGCAAGGATTCCGGCTACGTAATTTTCCCGGAAGAAGAACAAACGAAGAACAAAAATACATTGAAGGAGGAGCACACTGTGATCATAAATGAAGCGGATGGTAGTGTTCACGAGTTACCGCCTAAAATAACATTGACAACGTCGACGTCAATGAACAAAACGAAATTCAATCCTCCCGCGAACGTCATCGAAAATATGCCACAGCTCGCTGAGGATCTGATGCCACCCGCAGAGAGCACTAGATCGCCGTCAAATTATTATTATTACCAGTTTGAGCCGCCGAGACCGAATCAGGTGAGGCCACAGAGATTACCCTTGCCGCCACGTATCAAGCCGCATCTGGGTCCAGTACCTCCAATGGACATGGGAGTAAGGAAACGTCCATATCCGGCGGATACAAAGCTGCCTAACATTTTACCCCAGTTCCGACCTAATGCGAAAGCGTCGCATGGTCATCGTAGTCCGGATGTAATAGGAACGATGGCGGCCGGACAAAGTGTACCCACGAGGATCAGACAGCCGTTGCCGGTTCATCCGTCACGAAGACCTCTGCCGCTACCACCACTCTCACATCTTCAGCGCTTGAATCCACCACCGCCACCGATTCACGCGGTCAAACTAGCCTTCACGCCGAAAGTGGACGGTGCTATCCTATCTCACGAGATGGACCCGACGATACGAAGACTCCGTCCCCCGGTTCTGCCTGGGATACCTAATTCCATATCGCGCCTGGAGGAGAACGCGTCGTCGAATAGATTACTTCCTCATGGTGATGATGGCGAGGGCGGTGAAAGCAGAAATGAGGATCGGAGTAAGAGCGAAATTGCGGACGAACGCGAAAGTGAGCGTCCGGAAAAATATCCGGAAGAACCGCCAATGACACCGCCTAGACCACCGTTATTTCCAAAACGTAGAACGGCGGATCCACCACGCGTCACAACTCTGCAGATGATACAGCATCATGGTGAATTTGGTGATGAAGGTGACGAGGTTCAACTGGCGCAACCCGTGGAACCTGTGCTCGCGCACGAAGCGGAACGCAGAAAATCGGACAATCACGATCCGTCGGAAATACCAGAACAACCCGTGTACGTGGTGTACCCGGTCAACACCGCGGTCAACATACACTCGGACGATTCCAATGAGAAAGACGGCAGCGTCGTCGTGGGTACGCGAGGCCCTCAGCGACCGCTACCACCTGATACTCTACTGCAAAACGAACAGGATGATACGCATACCGTTTACAGTGGCAGACCAGTTGCTTTGGACTTCCCTTATCCGTTAGAACGGCCCGATCCATCGTCTGTCTTTCCCGTCGGCGTGAAGGAGACACCCGTCCTGATACCCAGCGAACAACGACAGCAGCAACAGCAGGTTTCCGCCGCGATCGCGAACGAGCGAGAGAACGAGAAAAACGATGCGGTGAATGTGATTCCATATTTACAGGACTTCTCACCGTATCGAAAAAAGAACGATGCAGCGATCTCCGTAACATTACATCGTATACCATCGATCGTGACATCGTCGTCGAGCTTGATATCAACTACATCGACGTCGACCTCGACGCCGATCGCTTATGTTTACACACCGACGCACGCGCCACATCCGGCACATCTTGACAAAGGATTCGATGTCGATGATGATGCTGCCACAAGCATCGACGCGAAGCAAACAGAGTTACTACCTTCGCAGCAGCCGTCCAGCTCTTCCAGCTCAGCACCGGCACCGCAAAACTTCATGGCTCCTTTCGTGGCTAGTATGAGCGCCGAAACACCCAGCAAGAATGGTTGGAGTGTCGTCGTCGTCGAACCACCCGCAGGAGCGGAGAAGAAATCGGATAGTGGTAGCGCCGAGGAGAAACTTGCTGACTCGGAGAACGATATGCAGACCGAGAGGAATGAGTTCGATGCTGATAATTTTAAGCCGCAGCTCTTCGGTGGTTTTAAGCCGCTCTACGAGTTTCCCACGGAGGATGTGGAGCGTCACGACGTCGCCGATATGGACACCGAGACAAACATATCCAGGCACTCCAAAAAAATGTTGCCTGTACCTGATAGAGAATAACTTTTAAAGAATATCGGTCACTTCATTTCTTTTCTCTTGAGTTTTGCTCTCGGACATTTCGCTCGCACTCATTATTACTCTTCTCGCGTATATGTAAACGAAACCGTTGGCGAAAACAAAAACGAAAGGGAAACGTATGCGTGTAGTAAAGAGAATGAAGAGCGAATGTCTCTGCGCGCTGCTCGATGAAAAGATTCTTCGCGATAGAATTAACTCGAACAGTAGAAGACTGTACTTTATTTTTATTTCGCTTAATATATAAGAACGTCGCGATATAAAATGATATATGATTTATGCAATGACTAGCATTTGTTAAGCTATGCTTAGCATTATCATCAGCTAAGTATTGAAATAGAAAATATTGATGCACGTATCGCTAAGTATATAAACGTATCGAAAGTATTAAAACGTTGAATAAAAATATTAATATAAGTTTTTTATGGACAATACTTTTTGTAATATTTGTATTTATTGAGTATTCCCAATTATATACATAAAAAAATCCAAAAATTAAACCTTACACTTTCTCACGTCATTTCTTGCTTAGGTTTGTTCGCGTCGCATGCTCCAACGTTATAATATGCTCCTATCATAGCTCTTACTCATTCCAACGCACTTGATAGAATGAGTAGGAGCGGTGATAGGAGCATATTGAAGCTTGCGACGCGAACAAACTTATTGTTACATCGCAAAATTTTATGTTTAAAAAAGTCAATTATATATATTATTTACATATATATGTACATATAATGTATTCAGTATATTTTTATATAAAGACATTTTTTTCTTATGCAAATGTATATAAAAATTAAATAGTCTAAAATTATTCTGAATTTTTAGAAAGGAGAAGAGATAGGAAAAATTAATTTTTGGTATTTTTTTCTCTCTTTTTTTCTATTACATACTTATCATACAAGTCTTATATAAATTTTTATATAAATGCATACTTTTAGATTAAAAGCTTTCGTAACATACATTTTATCCAAACAGTCGGAGATCAAGCTTGAGAACGACTTCACCACTTTCGACTTCATGTAGCTTAATCCTCTTTTGAATTGGTCCGCAAGAATTTTTGCTGTCTCTCGTTATGTCAGCCACTCTGATTTCAGCGCGGCCAAGGAACTCTACAGTAACATACAAAGTCGCGAACATAAGAAAAATTATGAAGTTTTTACCGATTTAGAAAATTAATCATTCATTTCTCTCTATATTTGTGTGAAATTATTTAATTTCCATACTAAAGACTTACCATCAGGACTGTAGTATCCTTTATCGAACACGGTGATGCAAAGGGTATCCTCGAACAAATCTTTGACTTGGAATTGCATCGACGCATCCCACAAAGGACAATCACTTCCGGATACAACACTCGTTCTTTCTTCTTGAGAACCCATAGATACTTTGCAGAATGCATTACACTTTCCTAGAGAAAAAAAAAAAACCACTTATATATGCATGTGACCAGTCTGTCACTGTAAACAGCAAATTCTAATATACAAATATATATAGAGAACCATTTTAATTCTTCCAATCGATTTTTTCTAAATTTAAAAATGCTTTAGACAAAATCTCAAAATCAAATAAGATCATCATTTTTTTCCCCCTAGTAATTAAACAATTTTTGTCTGACATTTTCATCTTAAACTTAAAGATTTTGAAAAAATCGGCTGGACAAACTAAAATGATTCATCTTATATATATATATATTTTTTTTTTTCTTTTCCCTTCAAGCGTTAATTAATTTTGCTTTTATATAGTAATTGTCCTCAAGTGTCATGCCACATATAGTATACTTACCTTTATTTATGGATTTTTCAACTAAACTTAAAAACTTAATCTTTCTTCTAAGAAAAATATAAATTGAGATATTTTAATTGTTTTTCATAATTTTAAAATACCTAACTTTTTATCATGCATTCTTTTACAATTTTATTCGCTAAAAATATTTAATTTTAAGTATATTATGTATATAAAGAACATTACTATTTTTTAATTTGCACTAATGCACTAATTTGCACTAAAACTAATAAAAATTTGCAGAATTTGGATAACAAGTATATATTTAGAGTACGGAAAATAATTAAAAAAAGAAAAGAAATGTGTAATAGGAACGTGTAAAGACCATCAGAATTAACAAGCGCAATAAAAATTGATCTACAAGTCTTTTCATATGAAATATAAGCTATTTAAAGTTATTTTAAAATCAGGACTTCAATACTTTACCTTTCATGCCAATAGCGAGGTCTTCAGCCTCCGTAACTACTAACATCAGCCTACCTTGTGGAAGTCTTCTGCGAACTACAACCATGCAGATTTCTATTAGTAGTAAAGCGTTACATGCAATGGTAACCTTAGCATTGATACACAAAATATTAGGTATGGGAAAAAGTTCGTGGCGTTTTTCCCATTAGAGTGGCATTAAAAAAACGCCACTTTTTCCCACACTAATATGTTCTGATTTGATCTTTCACTAATGTTTTCTTCTTCGAATAAACATATGCATATACATTTTTTATCACAGCCATTAAAATTGCAAAAGCATTAAGCACAGAAAAGCATTAAAAAACACATTAAGCTTTGTTCAGAAACACAAGAAGCAATAACAAGCAACCTACAACATTCTCAGATTCTTACCGGACGGAGCTTTCAAATTGAAACCTTCGAGTACAGTGACAAGAATTCTGCCGCACGCTCCAAATTGTGCTTGTTCTGCTCCCACATAAATCATGAGTTATTACTGAATATAGAATTTTTTAAATGGCACAATTATCTATGTAAACGACCAACGCAACATGGTGTTTACTAACATATAAATATATGCTTTCAAATCACGAAAAGCAATTTCCAGAAATATGAATAGTTCAACACAATGTTTAACAAAATTCAGTGCATCACAATTATTGCAATATATATAATAGATTTGCAATAATTGTGATAGTTAATTATAGGTAACACTCACTTGATCGTTGTCTTTGCAGGCAATTCTTCTCATTCTCCAGAAACCTTCTACGTGCTTCTACAATTCGTTTCAACCACAGTGAACATTCATTGGCAGACGGTGCTAATAATATTATCGACTTTTTTTGATCTTTCAGTCTTAGAGTTTTCGATGAATTGTCCGCTACGTCACTTCCGTTCAGACTATTGTTTCCATCACTTTCTCCGAACAAAGACAATTCATTGAGAAATATCGGCTACAAAAGAAAAATCAACTCGATAACGACATTGTAATTACGCGAAAAACTTAGACTTAAATTATTCTTTTACATGATTAAATATTTACCTTTCTGTACATCTTAAATTTCTGATGTTCATTACGTTCGAATGAAAATTGCTGGCAGTTCAAGGAGAATTTTATTGATTGGACGAATAGTAGGAAGTCATTCGTAAGAAAACCGACGAGTTCTTTACCACTTTTTGACTGTAATAAAATTGCAACAATAAAATCATGCGATACAAAGATTTTTAACATTCCTAAAGTGGTATTTGTTACCTTATGAAGTATACCGAAATGTAATAGTTTTCGTGGTCCTAAGGAATTCGTCAACGAGTTAAAAATAAGCTGTTCTTCAAGTCCGTCACATATAATGTGTGATTGTAGCCATTCCAGTCTGTCACTATTTTCTTTTTCCCTAACGCCTTCGTTTACCTACGTGACGTATAATATTAGATAACATAAGTCTGTCAATTTTCTTTTCTCCTGTGTGTGTTGAGATATATATTACAATATATGTTAATTACTTTATACTGTTATTTTTACCTGAGTACAAAACTCCTCAGATTTGGCTAATGCTTCCTGCAGATATTGCCTATCAGGATGATCTATCGGCGTATAGTCTAAAATCTACAATTACCGTGTTACATACATTACGGTATATGACGTGAACGACAATTATTTACAGATAGAAGTGGATACTTTGTTAATGATGAGCGGATACTTTGTTATCCTTTGCATCGGTTTAATTAAAAATGAGCTTAGCGGCATCCCCTTCGTTCGCGGGTCTTGTTGACATGCCTGTGCGACTCGAACGAATTCTGGCGAAGTCTCCGTTAAACGCTGTAAATACGTCGCAGCAGATATTTGGCAGCTGCAAAATCTTATGTAAGCTGACATCCTAGGTATCTGTGCGAAATACATTGTAAACAGATTTCAATAACAAAGACTGCTTCTACACTGCGTATTTAAGATTACACTTACATTTTCACACAATATATCGCCAATCATTCGAACTATTCCGTTATAGCTGTTATCTCTTCGTATCCTTAGAGTCCTACAAAAAATTCATTCATGTTTCCTTTAATAATTTTAGCATCAACAGAAGGTATACTCTATCATAATACATCAATGAGTTCTGAAACTCTTTACCTCAAGAAATTATCATTACATGCAATAATATCTCTCCAATTGATAAATATCCTCTCTATCTCGTCAACACTTAGGACTAAACTTTCAATTAACGGTTTTTCAAATACCTAAAAAATGTACAATGTGCATATATAAATATGTATGCCATAGCGTTCTGAGATTTCTTAAATTTCCCTTCATCTTCATCTTTCGATCAATTTGAAGTCTACATGTTTTCTTTAATCATCTTTTATTTCTTGAATAAAGAAATAACTTTTCAACAATCACAATACTTTTTAGAGATAAAATTTACTTCAAATCAATGCGTAAAGAATCTGTAGATGAAAGGAAAGAGAATCATAAGTCTTAATATCCTAATACACGAATAAATAAGGAATTTAAAAAAGAAAATGGAGAAGACTACCTCATGTACTAATCTCATATCTTCTATGTAAGCTTGTTCAGTCACGATTAGCTCTTTGATATGTTCCTGGCGTTTTCTCTCCATAGGATTGTGATACATCACTATATCGACCATCAATTCATTTGCTACGCATAAAATATATACACAAAATGTTTCTTCTACGTAAAATCATGAAATATTTTTTTTAACTTGTATTGTTCTGTGGATTAAATTTTTGCTCTAAAACGGTAAATAGCGGTTATTTTTAAATAACGAAAGTATTGGGTTCAGAATGATAATCGCTCACTGAGCACTCAGTAAGCTCTTTCATCTGCTTGGTCTATATTTTAGAATCTAACGGAATATGCTAATCAGATGAAAGACAATGTCTTGATTGAAATATTTCCTTATCATATTGGTTGTACATTGCGAGAGAAAATGTATGTTGAAATAATATTTCGATAAGCCGAGAATGATAATTTTAATAATAATTTTACAACAGACAGATATTTTATTTCGATCAGCGGTGAGATGCGTATCCGTTTATGCACATATGGATATGTTTACATATGTATAAGAACATCGGCGTACATATGTGTGTGGAAACACAACATAATATTTCTATATATATATATTGTGTATATATATGTGTATATATATATATATATATATATATATATATGTGTGTGTGTATAAAGTGTGAACAAGATTCGTAGTCACACAAAATTCATACTCTCTTATAACATTCTCCACTACATTTCAGATTACACCGTACCCTATTGTGAGACTTCTGATGAGATTCGATATTAGAATAAACAAACAACTTGCAAATAGTAACAATCTTAAGAGTATAACGCGCTACACGGCTACATCGACTAAGGATAACCAGTTGCATAACTTGCTTTAGACATCCCGCCATTTCACTATCTGTATAACGTTATGCTGGACTGGTTGTCTGGAATTATTATTAAGCACACAATTATTGCCACTGTGACATAACGTATTTACTCGCTTCTGTCGTGGAGGGTTACATAGAACGCGTAAAAGTTCTCGCAATAGCAATGAATAAATACGTTGTGCGCTTGATTTCTCGTCGAATCAGCTGTCTCGAATTGTTTCTCTAAATGATTTCATAGTTGGAGCTTCAAGAAGTCTCTAGGGAAGCCAGACCGACCACATTGCTTTACATTCGTAAAAACATTCATCGAGCGTTAAATTGTCATTGTTGTATCAAAGCTTCGTAATTGTGTGTACGCCGAACTCGGTGCAAAATGTAGGCTCTAATGCGGGTCTCAAGGATCTTTTTCTTGGAAACAATAAACATTTGAATATATCTTTTAATATAATAAATTCTTTGTAACGGAGCACTGTATATATTAACGGGCTAATAGTAATACATTACACGAATAAGACGCCGACTGTCGATTACAATCCAGAAAATGAACAGTCAATCGATTAATACACATATAGGAATGCGATTCGATGGAAAAACTGATTTACAATAATGTTATTCATTGAATCACGTGGTCAACACTATCATTTACTTATAGCTCATTATTAGTGATCCTCGGCAATTATTGTTCACGTAGTGCTTATTTATTTAGGCTCTATCGTAAAAGGCTGTGAAGAAGGAGCACACATTATCCTTAATCTTCTTTGTTATTTACAGCAATATAACTAAAAATCGAACAATAAAATTAATAAATTATGCCGAATCTATAGCGAGTAATCAAGTCGTATATCGCTTGGCTTCTCTTCTCATAAAATTTCTACGCAAATGAACAGAATACTTTTGCGTAGTTCGCTAATTTCTTTTATTAGACGTAACAAGCCGCGTATGATGTCAGGCATCATATGAAATTGTACAAGACATTCAGGGCTCCTTCTTCTCTTGTATCGCTTCTGATCGTGGCAGCTAATCACCGGAATATTTGATCATGAGATCGTCACACATCCTTTACATATCCTCTAGGCCTCAGCGTGAGACAACCGTGATTTTTAATGGCGATGCACATTATAATAATATTGATAAAAGACAAAATTTAATAATACAATCATTTACTTTTCTAACAACCATTCCTATCTCACGCAACTGTTATTAACGCAGACATTACACTAAAGACGGAGGAAATAACAGAAACACATAGTGATGAATCTTAAATCCTAAGGGACGATCGAATTAAATCTTTTAAATTTTGATCGACCACCAAATATTTCGAAGTAAGAAGAAACAAGAAAATGATAAAACACTTGCTTCTTCCTTTTTCGAAGTGTTTTTAATTATAATTTGATATATTTTATAGATTGAATTTCTTAAAATAAAATTCTTTTCTTAAATAAAACTCTTTTCTTAAAATAAAACGTAAAATCGACCTGAATATATTAACGTGGAGCCGCACGTGGACATCATGGGATGCAATATGCATCCAACATGAACTTAACAAATCACTTAAACATTTAAGTAACAATAGTATTCGTACATGACGTAATGTTAAATATTTCTAACATGAATAAGCTAATAATTTAATATTATTTCTTAATTATACGTCAGCATAGATAGAGAACTGAGGTAGACCTTTGGTGTTGGTGCAGATATATCAGGTGGTCATAACACTAATGAAACGATTTAACGATTGGATTTGGTACATGCGCGCATTGATTTTAACGAACATAGTATACGGATGGAAATTCGTTTGAAGATGTAAAACGGTAAAGGCTATATGACTCATGTTAACAATCCGAATGATAACATTAATGAAGGAATGAGTGCAACCCCGCACCAGAGGGAAAGGCTTGTATAATATGTATAAGTAGAGGCTATATTTATAGAGACGAAGAGCCAACCCTGAGTCTTTTTCGTTTTTCCTTTCTTTCTCTCTCTCTCTCTCTCTCTCTCTCTCTCTCTCTCTCATACACGCGCGCGCGCGCGCGCGTGCACTCCTTTCCCTCCCCATCCTATTTCTCTGTCTTTCTTTGCCCTGACACCTCTCACTTTTTCACTTTTTTTTCTTTTTTTCATGCACAATGTCTCCAACGATGAGACTTCTGTTGTCGTAGCACGCCGTGCCGAATGTAGGAGCTGCTCTATTGTTCTTATTACACTTCAGGTGCTTTAATTTTAACCAGCAATGCTGTTCTGCTGCTCGGCTACCCTTTATGCTGCGTGTTAAGCAAAAGCGAAAGATAATAATTAATAAAAAGATTACAAAATGCACATATTATAAGACTAATAATAGAAAAAAATTGAGGCAGCTATTCTTTTCAAAGCATCTCTTCTTATTAAAATTGTCATTCAAAAGACATAAAAACGGAGTTATATAAAGTATTTGACTAAATAAGATTTTTTTTTCTTATAAGATATTTTTGCAATTAAATGCATATAAAACAATAAACTTGAAATCTATAGATCAAATAAGAATTCTGTTCAGAAAATGTTCTTATTAATTTTATTTCAATTGGGAAAACATAACTGTCACTGTAGAATATTTAAAGAATGTATACAAAAATTAATTATAAAATATAATCTGCAATAATTTACGTATTGTTATATATAAATAATGAAATCACAAGCTATATCGATCACGATGTTAGTTGTTAATTGTTATTATTGTTAATCGTGATCAAGGAAACGGCTACCTCTGACGGAGAGACGGACGGACGAACGAATGGGTAGACATGCAAGGCAGATAAGCAGGCTGTTTCATAAACTGAGAATGTCTGATCTGTCGCTATCCGTTTCTATTGTATCCATTTCTAATGTAAACCATAAAGCGATAAGTGTGTGAGCGATCTCTTTGTGCTTATAAATTGTAATATACCAGTAACCAGTGCCATACACAACGCATATGTATTAGAATGAGAAAAATGGCAGTTATCACAAAGTACAAGCGGGGACAATCAAATGCATCATTTTTACACAATATTTACATTTAAAAAAAAAGTTTTCTAATGATATCATTAACTCAGACAAGGTTTATAACTGATAGAGAAAATATATTCTTCGATATCTTTGTAATCTACATTGAGCTTATAAAAAAATGTATTATTCATTCTTTTTCTCTATTAACACTCTATCGATAAAAATATATAAATATATAAATATAAATATGTATATATATATATATATATATATATATATATGGATATATCTGGAAAAAATATGTATAT
>Ga0157364_1002518_pt1 | contig 17127 bp, 10 predicted proteins | sample AttsexASBM2_FD_111476 | JGI IMG/M metagenome (GOLD analysis project Ga0157364, IMG submission 111476) | Fungus gardens microbial communities from leaf cutter ant in Ribeirão Preto, State of São Paulo, Brazil - Atta sexdens ASBM2 | ecosystem: Host-associated > Fungi > Mycelium > Unclassified ... | reverse complement strand
TTTTTATAAATCTTATTTATTATTTATTCTAATGTTATTCCTAATATTTTTATATATTATTTAAATTTATTTAAAATTTTTAAATTTGCAATTTAATATTTTTCTTAAATTATAATATACAATTAATTAAAAAATTATATTATTAATTTATTCATCTTCTTTATTTTATAAATACATATTTATATATAATTCAATATAAATATTATAATAATATAAATATTTTATATTATATATTAACTTTTTATTTATTTAATTTTTTAATAAATTTTTAATAAAAAAATTATAAATCTTTAAATAAACTAATTTTAACATTTAATAAATTTTTAAAAATTTACTAAAATTTAAATGTTAGAAATTATTAATTTAAATAAATTTACAATTTATTACTTTAATCAGACATAACATTCTTTCTATTCCACTAATTTATAATTATTTTTATATCTTTCTATCTTTTATTTAATGCTCTAAAATTATCCATATTCCATTAAATTTTATTAAACATTTCTACTCCTTATCTAAAAAATATATTATTTTTATTTCTCTTAATCACCCACTCATACTTTTATATCTACTTTCCCTCTCTTCCCCTTCCTCTTCTATTCACATATAATTAAACTTTTTACAATACCATATTTATGAACAAATGATTATTTTCTACCAATCATAAAGATATTGGAATTCTTTACTTTATTCTAGCTATCTGATCTAGTTTACTTGGATTGTCTATAAGTATAATTATCCGATTAGAACTAAGATCATGTGACAATCTAATTAATAATAATCAAATTTACAATTCTCTAGTTACTAACCATGCATTTATTATAATTTTTTTTACAATCATCCCTTTTATAATTGGCGGATTTGGAAATTTCCTAATTCCCTTAATGCTAGGATCCCCAGATATAGCTTACCCACGAATAAATAAGATATAAGATTTTGACTCTTACCCTCCCTCACTAACTCTTCTTATTCTAAGAAACTTTATATATTCAGGAACTCGGGCAGGATGAACTCTTTACCCCCCACTAACATCTCATATATTTCATGGAGGTCCCTCAGTAAACTTAACTTCAGCCAATACTGAAAAAAATCTTCATTTTTAATTTCACCATTCCAAACTCCTACTATCTCCACCGCTTTAAATGTTTGAAGCATTTCTTCTGGCAATTGCTGTTCAAACTATTTCAAAAAAACTAATAAATAATGTTTTATCGAATCTGTTTGATTAGGTTTAATATTCAGTTGATTCTTGAATTTCTTTTGTTTGTTTAAAATATTAAAATCCACAGCATTAAGTATAAAAGACTAGAGTCCACATGTTTGAAATCCATTTTTAGCTATAGAAATAAAATTTATTGAATCAAGAGTCTTTTTTAACAGTGACAAACATGTCTTTTTTTAGGCGATCTCATTATTTTCTAATTTCCAATTATTGACAGTTTTCTTCCAAACCAATTTTAAAGGATGGAAAACCGCTACATCTAATGGCTGCAAAATGTATGTGGCGTTTGGATACAGAGCTATTAACTCTATTTCATGCTGTTGACAAAAATTACTCAAAGGCAAGTGCGAGGAAATGAATAATATAATGGGAAATACAATATTATTGATTTTCAGCGGGTAAAATACGTTAGTAATATATAATATTCATAAAATGACTCAACAGTCATCCATCCGTTTGAAGTTCCAATGCTCCATTCTTTGAGGATATTCTGCGTTAGTTGCTGGCATTCTTTTGTAAGCGTACATTATCATGGGAGGTACTATAACTCTGAAAGCGCTAATTATTAATCTAATGTTGTCAGTGCCTCTTTTTCGTCAACAATTTACAATTTTGTATACTGATTTAGCATCTTTTTTAACAATAATTTGCTCGAGCACAATAAAAAGGAGCTTCCATCACAATTAAAATATCATGAAGCATCAATAGAAAGCAATTCTTTCTTTAACAAGTATTGCTGAACTTCATGAAATCACTTTCTTAAACAATTTTCATTAACTAATGCTCTGAGTCGTTAAATTCTGTGCAACTCGATGTGCATAGCTCAAGTTAACGAATAAATAATTCATACCAATGACATCCGGACCTGTTGTTCATAAAAGGATCTTCTTTCTGTAACTGTTTTATTAATAATTGTACACTGTTTAACAGTTGTTCCTTGGTCACCGGAAAGCCTCTTTCACTCACATACAATATTCAATTAATTAACTCAATTAATTAACTTTCTTCTTTTGAAGACAGAATAGTCGATGTCTCATTGTAGATGATCAATTTGTGATTTGTTTTTAAATTTATCATGCAGCGTAGTTTTTGGAATTCCATATATTTTGCTGGCTCATCTAATCGGAATCTCTCGCTGAGTAGCATGTATTGCATCATTTATAACTGATCGGGCATACCTTTTACCCTGCTGCTGTTTTGTTTTCATTTTTATCTGTAAAAGTAAGTTTACTTTTCTATTGATTTTTAATCACTAATCTAATTATTCATGCATGATTTTAAAGACACTTGCTCAATGAGATTATAAAAGAAGATTTTTAACTTTGATTATGATAAATAACAGCAACATTATACATTATACATTAATAACTTATTTCAACATATGTTAATAAAAGAAATTATCGATGAATAGTTTTAAAAAGTCTTACATATAATTAAGTCTTTAAAAATATGCAATTATTATACTTACCGAACAATTCCATAATGTTTATAAAAGTAAGACTATGTGACTCTAATCTCACAAGTTGGGTTTGCATATACGAGTCCAGTGATTGGAACCATCTTTAAATGTACCAGTACTTTAAATGTACCAGTTTCCGGACGCTTAAAAATATCATTTTTGTTGTGATTTTTATGATGAATTTCATCAAAACGAATTTCTAATTAATCTTTAAAATTAAATATTCAATTATTTATTCACAAATATAATGAAATATTCAGTTTTGATTCTATAAATTGATGCTTCCCATACAACACTGATAGTTGCAGAAAACTTTCAGTAAGGTTTCAAAATCATTTCGATCTTTCACATTTCATATGTAACAATTCTGAAAGAATTTTGCAATATATCACATGAAATGTTGCAGCAGAAATGTTTCTGAAATTGTTCATATGAACACACAATTTTACAAAACTTTCAGTTGAATTATTTCTGTAACATTTCATATGAAATCGTTTTGCAAACCTTTCAATTAAGTTGTTTCTAAAATCTTTCACATACATTAAATTACATATCTTCGATAGATGACTTCGGATGCTCGAAGAGCATTTACTCGTAAACAAGAATCACCTGGGCGAGAAGGATAAAGAGCGCAGCATTTCATCTAAAGTGAACCCCAAAATTGGGTTCTAAAATGAAAGCATGAAGTGTTTTTTAAAGCAAAATTTTATGCATTTTTTTGTAGCATTGAATACCCATACAGCAAAAAAATATTTTAGAAAGACCTCAGAACTGTTTTAATTTAAAAAGTGAAACATTTCAGAAGGGTAGAGTCTAGGCAGCAAACAAGAATGGATTAAAACGAATTGAAATGGATTCAGATTTTCAGAAATACTGATTCACGAATATTAAAATGAATGCTTTTCAATCCTGAATGCATTTTTATTCATTTATAGGAATTGCATGGAGCATATCTCTATGCCTTTCAATCTAAAAATAATATTAGCTTTTTCTGTGCACAACATATTGTGAATACTGTTCAATTCAAAATTTTGAATAGGAAATGCAGTTTTTCAATCCAATTGCATCCAACTGAATCTAATTGAATCCGATTGAATTCAATTAAATCCAAAAAGAAATATTCGCTATTTAAAATACGCATTCAGATAGAAAAAAATTTCAATCCATTTTAATCCATTCTCGTTTGCTGGTTTCAACAGAGCTTTGACACCAAATGCTAATTAGTGAAAAACGGATGATGGAGGTAAATTTTACCCCCACAACTGTTCTTTCCATCAATCAGTGTTCTGTGTTAAAGCTCTGTTGTCCATATGGATTCGGGCTACATAAAACGGCGTCTACAGTCAAGTATTGCCCTGTTACAGTCGAACGATAGAGGGATGCTCAACTAATTGATTGGTTCTTACATTCTGATCCGGTTTAATCCTTCAGTGGAAACTAGGCTATTGATCGAATCCTTCTATACGACGATACGCATCATGGGACGGCATCCTAAGGATATATCCACACAACTTGCATAGCCATATAAACATATGCATAAAGATCTAATTGCATTTCTCTTATAAAGATGCATGTAAAATATAATTGGATAATTTTCTTTATGTATACGTTTATGCGGCTATGCAAGGTTGTGTAGATATATAATTCTATAATGTTAGCGCGCATATTATACTTTACGTTACACATATTATAGAATTTCAGAGATAAAAGCGCGCTTTTATCGATAAAATTGCGTTTTGAATACGGGCTTAAACACGGATCTACAATAGATTTTTAAACCTTAAGAAATGGAAATGAATGCTAAGACTACAAGGTGTACATTGTGCATAATGGCGATAGCAATACTAGAAACAATCAAAAGACCGCACAGATTTTTGCATACTGCATAATCCATAGTGCATAAGCGAATTAACTAATCAGAATCTTTTCTTTCCTTCCATTCTATGGAAAAGAAGAATTTTGATTGGTTGATTCTCTTATGCATTATGCATTATGTATTATGCAAGAATCTATGCTACAGCCTAAATTTTGGCCTCTGCACTTACCTGTGTATAGTGCTGACATATTGGAATAGCTAATCAAATTTTGGTCACAATTCTTGTGGATCCATAAATAAGAACCAATCGCTCGGTGAGCAAGCTGCATTCCGAAACTCATCGGAAAAAAATGTTGCAACTTTTCTGTAACCGGCTGTACATGGAATGCACTCTTAGCTGCGTTCAGCAGAGAAAGCAACTTTGCAAATGTGTAAAATTCAATATGATTGGTCTTGCCCTTAATTCCTCATTGGATCTAGAATCTGTAAAATATCAAAGTCTGTCCATTCCCTAAAAATGACGTGCATGTCCGAAATGTGTATTTGCTCTCAATTGGTGATATGAATGTATGTGCGTTCTCGATTGGTACTGTGTGGACACACCAATCACAAGAGAAGATGGAGGAGATTGGTCAGACTCTGGTAATCTAGAGACTCTAATTGGAATTAAATGTATAAACCAATCATATCCAAGAATTTTACATAGTTGCAAAGCTGCTTTCTCTACTGAACACAGCTCTTGTTAATCTTGTCTTCTTATCATCATGGATATAATGACAGAACAGTAGTTGATTTGACTCACGTAGCAGCATGACATGAGTTTTGCGATGTATCGGGGATCTGGCGAGTGTTGGCGAGCGCGGTGAGGAGTGACAAGTTAGAAAGCGCGAGTGGAGGGTGTTGTGAGCGCAAGCAAGCGCAAGTAAGCGTAGACGTACGTAATACATACTCTTGCGACTCGTGCACGCGAGAGTGAGGTTGCAGCCGTGTTAAATCGCGCGTTAAATCGCGCGCAGTGTAGATCACTACACTATACTACACACTGTATAAATTGTACACACGACGGGACGGGACGAATCTTCGTACGTTACATTTCCTTTGAGATTCGTAACTTTGCGTCGTGACATACTTCTTTTTCCCTTCAGCCCTTGCAGTCGCATCAGCGAATACAAGTGTCCAGTAGATTGCGCCGTTAGAGAAGATTAACGTTTTTACGCGAGGAAGCGGCACTAATCACTCGAGATGGCCGGTGCGATGTTATTCGAGCGGGCTCAGGCTGTTTCGATGACAAATCGCAGCGAGGGGATCTCATTGCTGAACGAGATCGTCTCAGACCCAAGTATCGGCGTCGCCGAAGATGACGAGGACAATATCCGTGTCAAGGAGCAGGGTATTCTACATTTGGGCGAGCTCTACAAGAAAGAGGGCAAAGCGAAAGAATTAGCCGACTTGATCAAAGCCACCAGACCGTTTCTCAGTCTTATTAGTAAAGCAAAGGCTGCCAAGCTCGTGCGGTCCTTAGTTGACTTCTTCTTAGATTTAGAGGCTGGTATCGGTATCGAGGTAATACATTTCATCTATCAGTGAATATTTGATAGAATTAGGTAGGTTATGCTGTGACAGTTCTGCTTCGACCAACGAAAAATATCAATTAGATGCTTGTCAAAATACTCAGTGTAATATACTCTTTATTCAAACAATATATAGAACTTAATAATGATAATATGAATTAAAGTATTAATAATGATAATATGATTAAAGTCCAAACAATTCACATCTAAATTTATAGGATATGTATCATTTTTATATACATTCTTTATTTGTCTCTGTATAAATAGAAAATATAATTCAGGATATATTCTTTTAAGCTTATTTTCACAAAAGCTATAACTCTTTAGTATTAGTTAAAAACTCTAATCTTATTTTAAAAGTAAGACATTGTCTATATACACATATGTATATGCGCGCGCGCGAGCGTATCACACACATGTTGTATACACACAGATATATACACGTAGACTATATAAATATACATATGATAGATTTAACCTTTAATCTATTAAAAAAAATAAACTTTTTATAATCTATTATAAAAAATAAAATAAGAAATATATACTTATATGGGTTATATATTTAGGTGCAATTGTGTAAAGAATGCATAGAATGGGCAAAAGAGGAACGCAGAACATTTTTAAGGCAATCATTAGAAGCACGCTTAATAGCCCTTTATTTTGACACGGGCATGTTCAGTGAAGCATTGCAATTGGGATCTGCTCTCCTCAAAGAACTCAAAAAACTTGATGACAAACAGCTATTAGTAGAAGTTCAATTATTAGAGAGCAAGACATATCATGCATTGAGTAATTTAGCAAAAGCAAGAGCAGCGCTTACAAGCGCGAGGACAACTGCCAATGCGATTTACTGTCCACCCAAGATGCAAGCGGCTTTGGATCTTCAATCAGGAATATTACATGCTGCAGACGAACGAGATTTTAAGACTGCTTACTCTTACTTTTACGAAGCTTTCGAAGGGTATTACAATCAGTATTTTAAATATAGTCTGTTTTTGCCTATTACACGATACATGTACTATCTTTGTGTTTTTATTTTTAGGTATGACAGTGTTGAAAGTCCTAAGGCGCTAACGGCGCTCAAATATATGTTATTGTCTAAAATCATGTTGCGTACGCCAGAAGATGTTCAGGCTATCATGTCTGGCAAACTGACTGTAAAATATGCGGGATTGGATCTAGATGCGATGCGAGCAGTAGCCGAAGCTAGTCATCGACGATCATTAGCAGAGTTTCAGAAGGCGGTTAAAGAATACCGACAAGAATTGGAAGACGATGTAATTGTACGCGCACATCTTGGTTCTCTCTATGATGCTATGCTGGAACAAAATTTATGTCGTTTAGTCGAACCTTACTCACGAGTCCAGGTACCTATATGAATACATGGAAACTCTTAAATTTCTTTGCAACTATAAATTATTTATCAATTGAGTTCTTCTCGATAAAAATAGATAAATGTATGTATGTGTAAAAAAAATATATGTTATGTATACGTTCAAACTTATTAATTACCGAAAATTAAACAATTCGCATTACGAACTTAACTTTTTAAAATGTAATTTATTTCAATTGCCAAAGTGTTTAATGTGCCAATTATAGAAAATAATGACAAAATTAAACTTGAGAAGAAATCAAATATTCATATTGATTCATAAATGATTTGAAAAAATAAATTTTAAGAACAATATTTAATAAAATAATTTTTATTCTCTTACATATGGATTTTTTTTCAAAGGTGAGTCATATTGCTTCGTGCATATCTCTGCCATTGGCGCAAGTAGAAAAGAAACTGTCGCAGATGATTTTGGACAAGAAACTACGAGGGGTTCTCGACCAAGGAGAAGGTGTTTTAATTGTTTTCGAAGATGCACCACGCGACAAGACCTACGAAATTGCATTAGATACGATACACAGCATGGGAAAAGTCGTCGATACACTTTACCAGAAAGCCAAGAAACTCACCTAGCCCTATTTAATATGTATTTATACAAGAAAAAATCTATCGCAATTATTATAACCATTAATAATTAGTTACTCATTAAATACTATCGATTAACTGTATTTTTCTCGTAATTAATGTGAACGGCGTGGCAAGTGTCGTGAACAAAAAGTGCTCATTTACCAATACATTTGTATAGGATCGCTTTTATTAATTGTAGGAATTGTTTAAAAGATAAATATGTAATAATCGATTTGCTTGAGATCTAATCCCGCGTCTTTGAAATTATTTTTCGCGTGCACGTGCGCGCATAAATAATCAAGGCAGAAAAATGTCATAACACCGAAAAAAAAACATCAAATATAAAAAAAGATAAAAGAATTATTCATTTATTTCTTTACTTAGCCCTATACAAAAAGTCAATTATACTTGTAAAAAAAAAGCTTTATATTGGTTTAATTAAAATATATTAAAAAGGACATATTGAAATAGTGAAATATAATTTAAATTTTGTATTGTAGTTTCAAGTAGCTAGATATGCATATACTTTGAGTTTCTTTTCGAGTATTTGAATCCAGAGAGATAGCAGTTATCAGAATGCAAGAGTGATTGTCACAATCACAAAAGCTCAATTGTTTCTTAAGATAGGTTGTTACGCAAATCTTATCAATAATCTTTCGTGAAAAATTTACTAATATAGTTTACATTGTTATGATTGTTTTGTTGAGATATGTACATACATAACTGATCAAAGGTCAATACAATGGATTGTTTTGGCGCTGAATTTTACATTCGTAATCGCATCAGAATATTTCAGAGCTGCTGAATCAGAGTTGCTGAATCATTCTCTCGCAATCTCGATGTTTTCGCGCGATTCTCATTTGAAAAATCGATTGTGCTTTTGATCATGCGCATGCAGCGACATCCACGGTATTTCAGCATTGTATTTCATATTCCGTTTTTCCCTTTCACTTCTTCTCGAAAAAATGAAATATATTTTTTATTTTATTTTAGATGCAAGAAAAAAGCATCGGAAGGATATAACTAAGAACAAACGGCGATTTATAAAAAAGAGAATTGATCACTTGACGACAAGAGAAGGAATATAACGACAGTAGCGCCTTCCTGTTTGATCTTGCACGTTTTAACAAAGGGACATAAGTGTTTAGGTTTAGAAAGCAATTTTTCGTACGAGAAATATGATGGAGAAGGAAAATGCTACAACGGAAAAGGTAAAACTTCTTGATTATGTCGTTGATTGTCGCGTTGTCGATGCAAAGAGATAAAGAAATGGGCAGCCGAATTCGATGGGGCGACAATAAGGATGTTTCGTTTAGGTTAAGCCGGTATTTACGCGACTAATTGATGATAGTTGTGTCGCGTCTGTCTCTCGCGACGCTCCGAACTTTATCATCGAGATCGGCATCGTCGTTCAACTCCTCGATCTCTGTCTTGTCTACCGCCTATACATATATATCACAAACTACAACTATCGAGTATAATGAGAAAAAAAAATCTTTGAGAAACGTATACAGCTTAACCTCTTTCATGAAAATGTTGGCTCAGCTTCCGCATATACATTTTTCACTCATTTTTCGCGGGAATGAGATGACATACGTCATTCATCAAATTTTATCTTGACAATACTATTAACAATAATTGTTTAATATGAACGATCAATAATGTTGAATGTTGCTTTTGATGTTGAGCGTTGTTGTAAAAAAGAAAGGATGATATCATTAGTTTCATTACTTCTTTAATTCTTTATGCAAATTGCTGCAATAACCATTTGCGTAACCATTAAAAACATACCCAGCAAATGAGAATGGATTGAAGTGAATTAAAATGGATTCAGAAATATTGATTCTCTGTTAAAACGAATGTTTTTCAATCCTGAATACATTTTTATTCATTTATAGAAATTGCACAGAGCATATCTCTATGCCTTTCAATTTAAAAGTAGTATTAGCTTTTTCTGTGCAATTATGAATACTGTTAAATTCAAAATTTTGAATACAGAAAATAGTTTTTCGATCCAATTGTATCTAATTGAATCTAATTAAATCCAAAAAAAAGCTATTCGCTATTTAAAATACGCATTCGAATAGAAAAAAATTTCAATCCATTTTAATCCATTCTCATTGAGTACATATATACATATATATAACCAATATAATACATCATAATAACTTGTCAAGGTATGGTATATGCTATAATTCCTTGATGAAAAGGATGACCTTGATGCTGATAAACTTGTTTCAGGTGAAGAGTTTATGATTTAGTTTACATCATGCATTTACTAACTAGTAACTTTCTATTAAATTATTTTAATTTCAGCGATGTAATTCAAAGAATGTTGTACTACATTGCATCAAAATGATTAATTAAATATACATCTCGTGTATATGTTTACAAGTATTGCCAAAATTAAGATAATTCAATTGAAAATTACTAATCACCTGTATTAAGTGCACAATGTAAACTAAGGCTCATATTCAGAACACGCTTACAACGATGTTAGCACGTTAACATTCCAGTAAACAAGAATGGATTAAAATGGATTGAAATTTTTTTCTATTCGAATGTGTATTTTAAATAGCAAATACTTTTTTTGGATTTAATTAAATTCAATTGGATGCAATTGGATTGAAAAACTGCACTTCCTATTCAAAATTTTGAATTGAACAATATTCACAATGCACAGAAAAAGCTAATATTATTTTTAGATTGAAAGGCATAGAGATATGCCTCCCTATAATCCCTATAAATGAATAAAAATGCATTCAGGATTGAAAAGCATTCAGGATTGAAAATTCATTTTAACATTCGTGAATATTTCTGAAAATCTGAATCCATTTCAATTCCTTTCAATTCTCATTTGCTGGGATACTGTACGTTACGCATGTTATTAGAATTTCAGAGATAAAAGCTTTTATTAATAAAAAAACGTATTCTGAATACGGACCTAAGCCTATTTCTAATTTTTTAAAGACAAATAGTAAACGTAAAAATGATTGATAAACTAATAAATTTTTATAATTAGGAATCACCTTGAGCTTATCCAATTTAATATTATATACATATAACTAAATTTTTTTTATTTTTATAAACCATGTGTGTACAACATAAGTATGTTCAAGTAAAATTAATTCAAAGACAATGACATCTTGTTGATATTTAGAAATTCATTGAGAATTCAAATATAATAAAATATTTTTTATATCTATAAATAGGACATATACAAAAATGTTCAATTTTTATAATATTTTATATTTTATATGTTTTTATACTTTATATTATATTGCTTTATACATAAATTTATATACATGTATATAATTTTATCTTTATTATTAATTCTATCTCTAGAATAAAAATTTACAAACATATAAAAGGAGCAATTTTTTAAATTCTTTTTTTTAAATAATATAAAAAGTTTATATAGGTTACTGTTATATATTTTTAAAATTTTATACAAATGTACATTGTACATACATACATTTGTATAAAACAATTGAATAATTTGTCATAACCTAAAATTGTATCCAATCACCTAAATAGTTAAATACAAGTTGAAATTTATAGAAAAATTCTTGTCTTAAAGTTTCTTTTATCAGATATCTCTTCTTTGTATTATTTAAAGTGCTATTTGATTTTTCTGTAATGTTTTCCACATTCTCTGCGAATTCTAATCTAAATAATGCAAGGAATGGATCAAATAATGTATTACCAAGTGGTTACACGGAAAATGAGGTTATGGATATTCAGAATAAACATAATTGACATATTTTAACATCATTATTTATTAAACAATATTAAGACTAAGAATGACCATATATATAAAACATTAAATATGATAGAGAACGCTATTAATGATCAAAGTTTCGAATAATACAATATATATTCTTTATTAAATCAATTTATTTCAGATATGATTGCATGCCGATAATTGTTGGACTTTCAACACAATCAATCTGAAACACTAATAATCCTCTGTGGCTGAGGTAATATTTTTCATAATAAATTCTTTACAGCTTTTTTAATTTAATTTAGAAAAGGATTGTTAGCGTTTCAGATTGATTGTGTTGAAAGTCCAACAATTATCGGCACGCAATCATATCTGAAATAAATTGATTTAATAAAGAATATAAATGTATTATTCGAAACATCTAACTTTGACTTCTAATGGCATTCTCTATCATATGTTTGATGTATTATTATTTATTACCTGAACATTAATATTATAGATATTTTTATTAGATATATTTTATAAATTTATACTATTTATATTACATCATATATAAATTATTTAATGTAATTATTTAATGTAATTGTGTAAAGTTTTATGTGTACTATGAGAAATTAGAAATATGAAGATTAAATTAAGGTTAAGTCACTTAATATTTATATATAATCATCGTATCAAAGTGTATTTTTTGAGTTTGCCTTACAGGTTCAGGAATATAAGGAGTCTCTTATAACTAAGGTAATCTTTTTCTCTCTTTTGATTGATAAATCTACAATTTTAGATTCAAAAAACATTACTTGACAATATATGTATATCAAACTACAGAGATTATAATATTTTTTTATATTTATATTTATTTTTATTATGTTTGTTTATTCAGGCAGAAGAGTTGTTGGTGAAAGGATTTCCGGAGAAAATAGTTAAATTAAATGAATTATTAGAGACACCTGGATTTTGTAATCGAAAGTTGTCAGATGTACATCAAGACTTAAATGTACCCATTCCAGACCCTATAATTCTTAATCATTCCGAAGAAGCTCCTGCTACAAAAAAGCTTAAATTAGACAATAATGGAGAAGAGACCAGTGGAACCAAAGTTCTGATACTTCCAAGTGGTTCTGTTCCTTGCAATAAAAAGTTGTGTGATTTGATTCACATAGTTAAACCCTACATTAGACAACTTTTGGAGGATTCTAATTTAGTAAGTATTAAGCACACCGCGATTTATATTTAAATTAAATCTACATTTTTATAGCAACTATTACTTTATACAAAGAATAATATATACATTGTTAGAAATTGTATTAATATAAGTTTATAAAGTTGTGTAATATACTTTATTATACTTACAAAATTTTAATTTTTCATTAATATAATTCTTTAAGCAATTGTTAAATATCTTTTCTAAATTCATCAATTATTTTAATTTTTTAGCTAAAAATGTGGATTTCTTTTTTAATTCCAAAAATCGAAGACGGGAATAACTTTGGAGTATCTATTCAAGAAGATACATTATCTGAAATTCAATCAGTTGAAAGCGAAGCCGCAGCATTTTTCGATCAAATTTCTAGGTAACGTGAAGAAAAAACAACATACAGATATATGTCTATGTCAATTTTGTTCAAGTAGTATTTAACATTTACATATTAATGCTGATTAAATTAACATATAGTTAATTAAAAAAATCTTATTTGAACTCTTTTATCTTTACAGATATTTTATCTCTAGAGGAAAGATTATTAGTAAAGTTGCGAAATATCCCCACATCATTGATTATAGAAGAGCGATTCAAGAATTGGACGAAAAGGAATATGTAAGTTTGTGGCTTGTCATGTGTGAAGTTCGCAATCGTTATTGTTCACTACACGATCTCGTGATCAAAAATCTGGAAAAGATCAAACGGCCACGTTCATCCAATGCGCAATCCTTGTACTAATAGGTACGGTTTCACGCGCTGTACTTACGGAATAATTCAACACAAACATAAGTCAGAAATATAATAATAAAGTAAAATTCATCTCCTCCTCCTATTGACACAACTCAATTGCCTTGACATTAATCCATCATTCATTTTATCAATTAAGTATGGCACTATAAATAAAACAAATAGCTACACTTAAACTCTACGAAGTTGTATTACATAGATTATACTTAACTTATTCATACATTTAAGTTCATTGACTTTTTGTTTGTCACTAATATATATAAAAAGTATCAGTTAGATTTTAAGAATAAAGAAATTAAGGAACTTTTTTAATTTTCTTAACAGAAACTTCACATTTCTTTTGAAATCATATTTTATTCTATAAACTTTATTGACGTGTGAAATTTCGACTTCAGCATTATACACATTACACATAATTTCTTTACATGAGTATGTTACGACGTTATGCAGTGTAGCGAACTTGTATGTAATTTTGCCAATTATATAATTCAAGCACTTATAAAGAAAATATAAATGAGTGGTCGAAGTGAATTTAGTTTAGTGAAGTGAATATCGTTTGTAATTTATATCTATAAGGAGCTTAGAAGACAAATCAAGCTATTAAATAATATGAAATATAAGTAGTAGTTTTTGTAAATGTTTACACTTTGTCGCGATAAAATCATAAATATAGAAATCATAAATATAGAATACACAAGATTACATGGAATATAGTATTTGCTACTTAAAATAAATTTTGTTTTAAGCTTGCAAATTGCAAAAAAAATGAAAAACTATATACAAGGTGTCCTAGAATGACTGCTAAATATTTCGTGCATAAATAGTCTAAACAGAGTTGAGAAATCCTCTATTCATTTTACAATTTTCGCAAAAATTAAGAAGAATAGACTAATAACTAAAAATCATCGAATACTCATACAATTTTTTACTCGAGTATTATCAAGTTTATAGAAAAACGAGATAAAAATTGTTTATTTTCTTATAGTTTTTTTCAAAAGAATTTTTTCAAAATTTTTTATTTATTTTTTAATACTGCATTTTTATATATGTATATTGGCAACTATTTTGACTAACATGAGAAAATGTGATATTAAAAAATTCTTTAAAAAATTCTCTAAGAATTCTATGAGGAGAAAATAAACAATTTTGTCTCTTGCTGTTTTTCTGTTGATAGTACTTAATAATAAAAAATTATTGAAAATCAATATTCGGCGATTTTTAGTAATTAATATCTCATTAACTATTTCAATAATTGTAAAATTGTAAAGGACTTTTCGACTCAGTTTAGCCCACTCTACCTGTGCACAAAATATTTAGCGGTTAATCTGGAACACCCTGTACACACACACACACACACACACACACACACACACACACACATCCTTTTTTATATAGTCAAATGTAAAAAAATCGATTATATTTTCTTAACAAGATAATTAGTTCAGGTTGACAAACATTACTTTTCAATTACTTTGTCGTTACTTTTTTTAGTAAACAATTTAATGACGATATTGCAATTTTTTATGACAGTAACGCTAACTAACTAAACGCTAAGATTGTATTAAAGTTAGAAAAGTCACTTTGAAAAGTAATTTATCATCATTACGTGTTACTAAACTTACTAAAAAAAGTAATAAGTAACGAGTAACCTAACGTTACTCGTTACAACACGAATAAAAAAGTAATACGTTACAAATTAATGGAAAAAGGAGTTATTTTTTTCAATAACAAATAACTTTTTCAATCCAAGTAACAATTGATTTTTCTAACTCTGATGTTAGCATTACCGTCATAAAAAATTCACAATGTTATTATCAAATCGTTATTATAACAAAGTAATGATCAACAAAGTAATGCATTACTAATTCTGATTACACATATTAAGGAATAGAAAAACAGATAGAGACACGATTCACGATATAATATTTTATATTCTGTATGGTTTATATAAAAATTTATATAATTAAAATGTCATGATTCACGATATAATATTTTATATTCTGCAATTGAATATTCTTTTTCTGAAGTGAAGTTTTTCTACATATATTAATTTATTATCTTTCATTTCTTTCATATTGTTTCTCCATTTTTACTTTCATGTGATTATGCAATAAATATTGAAGAATAACATAGAAAAAAAATATCATTTTACGAACATTCATCTAATTAATAATAAAGACATGATTAGAATACTGCTTTTTAGTATACACTGTTTATATAAAATAGTACTGATATTTAAATGTATTAAAATATTCGTGATAAAGTATGAAAATATTGCATATTTTCGCTTATGCAATGAAACGTCACACTGTTCCTTTTTTCGTCACGATTCCATGAAAAGACCAGGATTAAGATAACAATGTTTATTAAATCCCAATGACTGTACAGATGACGTCTGACATTCATGATTTGTTGTTCTAAGATTTTTCAATTCTGCATCAATCTGTAAATTATAATTGTAGATCATTGTACTATTTACCATCATATTTAAATATCTCATAATATTTACTATGTTATAATAATTACCATGTTAAATAAATCTTGGACGTGATTTTCGTGAGCATGTTTCATGAATATTTTACAAAGAATTTGTATAAACCAACTACCAGTTTTAGAATCTCGATAAGAAACATATCCAGGCAAAGTAGATTGAACTATAAGCATATCTGAATAATTTCTTATTGTTTGAATGCGAGATATTTCTATATTGGCTTCATTTGTTGACTTCATTGCACAAGAGTCTGTAGTGATTCTGGAGTGAATTACACCGTTTTGTTTTTTCTTCCCTCTATAAAGAATATGAAAAAAAGAAATATATAAAACAATATATAAGAAAGATAAAAATTAAAATAAACGATCAGAAGACCAGATGTTTTTAAATGATACTAATTTTAAATGATACTAAATTTCAATTCAACAAAAAGTAAAAAAATTTTAAAAAAATCAACAAAATATAGATATTACTATGAAATACTTTTGTACCTGCAAAGTTGGAAAATAAATATTTTTGGTTTCTCTGCGAGTTGAGGGCAAGCTTCTGCGGTAAAGTAATCACAGACTTCTGTGCATAGAACTTTTTCATAATTTGCTTGCCTGCTTGCGATATGATAATCAGTACCTTGGATCTCTGTGTTACTCTCTTCGTCTTCCATACCATGACTTGTAACGATTACAAAGCATGAATCGACCTTATTTAGATCATCTCTTTTTGAAAATTCTTTAATTATATCTTTCATTGCCTGACAAAGAAAAAAAATAATTTGATATTAACTACATGTTTCTTAGATTAGTTTTCTATATATATATATATATATATATATATATATATATATATATATATATATTTTTTTTTATTTTTAAAATTATATATTATATAAGACAAATATATATTTTTTTTTTTTTTTTATCTTTGTTTTTTTTTTTTTTTTCT
>Ga0157364_1002517_pt1 | contig 17128 bp, 11 predicted proteins | sample AttsexASBM2_FD_111476 | JGI IMG/M metagenome (GOLD analysis project Ga0157364, IMG submission 111476) | Fungus gardens microbial communities from leaf cutter ant in Ribeirão Preto, State of São Paulo, Brazil - Atta sexdens ASBM2 | ecosystem: Host-associated > Fungi > Mycelium > Unclassified ... | reverse complement strand
GTCACTCAAGGACAAATGATCTCACAATGAGTAAAGCTCTCAGTAGGGCTATCAAGTAAAGAGTGGGGATTACAAGAGAACTCGACAAGGAGCCCTCGCTGCATTGCTCCTCTATTTATATAATTTTACAAGTGGTCCGTGCTACAACAATACATTTACCTCATGTCCATCTACCATGCTTCTACCTCATGTCCTATTACTCATCCACATGTGTTTTCCATAAGGCCACTATGCTTCCTGCATGTGCCCTGACATCATACCTTTAATCTCCGCTATACATGTGCACACCATGTGTACACCATGAGGAGCCCATGTCCCTTGACGTCATCCCTAACCCTAACTCCTATCTAGACTCTTTCCGATCCTTCTAGACCCTAAGTCCTTCCAGACCACTCTAGACTATTCCACATGACTTCTAGGTCACGTGCCTATCTCCTTCTGTTGTAGACTAATAAAATACTATCTTATCTATGTCCGGCTAACCCTAACCCTAGCCAAAGTCTGTCCACACTCTCGTACTATAACATTATGTTGGCTTCTCGAATGGTGGCAATATACTTCTCTATGTTGAAGCACCTATTAATAAGGCTTTTGGCCTTACTTCTACTCTAAACATTCCATATATTGATTTAAACAATCAACATGTCAGACTTTGGTGACACTTTGATAACTCACAGTTTTGAAGCAAGAATAATGTTGTCAAAAATTTGGTTTTGTTTAATGATACTTTCTACATTGCTGGACAAAAGACGTTCATTAGATTTGTCATAGGAGAAGTAGGGTATGCCTATGATTTTCAAGTAGAACTTAGATTGAGGGAGTCAAGAGACTTTCACATTGATAGAATCAATATCATCAATTTTCTTTACGTAGTTTTCAATGACATAGAGGTCAGATTGTACCACAACCTTGTTGGTGACTACCATGACACTAGTCAAGTCTGAACAGATGAAGTCTACTAAGACCTTAGACTTTGAGTTTCTTAAAGACCGGTTGATATTAGTGACATGAAGCAAGCTGTTCTTTATGAATTTGTTAATGTTATCACTACTTATTGGAATAATAATTTGCTTTCTAGATGAACCTTTAGTTGTCATCTGGATGCACAGTTTAGGGTTTGTATTGCCATTGACGATTTTGTGGATTTGATTGATTTTTTGAGTACTGAGAACTGGGAAGGTATCTTTGATTTTGATAACTTCAGATGTATTACTGGTCTATTTAGATGCTTGCACATACAATTTCTTGGGTTGATTGGATCTATTGACAGGTTTAGTATTCTTAAAGTATTTGGAGATCTGGTTAACTTCCTTCTGCGATTTGGCTGGAATCGGAGGTGGGATTTTTTGATGCTGGCTAGGATAGGCTTGTCTACTGTTTTATTGTTACAGTTGGATGGTGGGGGGATTTTTGGAGTAAATTTGACTGAAATTTTTTGTCTGAGAGTATTTGCATTCTTGTCAGCTATGAGTGAATCTCATTTAGATTGATACACCAAAGAGATTAGATTCTATATTGCTTCTCCAATATCATTGAAGTCTTCAAGATCATTAGATTTAGCCAGATTGACTTGTTTATTAGCAATATATTTGCCTTATAAGATAGTACTGGAGAATCATCATCCATGTCGATGTCTTCATTTAGAATGTTATTGCATTCCATTTTCTCATGTTACACAACCAAGGATTTGGTGGAAGACATTGAAGAATCCCTAGAAACCTATACTTTAGGTGAGAATGTTCTACCTCTCACTTCATCATAATTGTTAGGAGAAGATCCTGATAGAATGTCTGTCCCTATGTAGTCTGAAGGTAACACAGTTGGTAATTTGATGGCTTGTTGTGAATGTGTATTTGCAGAAAAGAAACAATTTATTCCCAAAGTCTCTTATGGGCGCTACCATACAAGATGGTAGTACAAGAGAAAGACAGTTGACCATCAAATATACTATCATGTCATGCTCTTAGCTAAGCTCAAAAAAGAAAACTAAACTATAAAAGAGAAAAATAAATAAATAAAAACAACTAAGGCCACCAGTTCTAACAATGGATATAAAAGCATAGTTGAATACTAAAGTTTGTAAGTTACACAGTTGATTTATGAGACTAGCAAGGATATTGTTAGTAGAATATTCTGAGATATGCTAGTACTTAGTTACTTCTTATAGATAGTGTTGAAAGAGTCCCAAGGTTTTATTAGTATTGATGGAATTTATAGAATAGTGTCATGGTACATTTGAAATCCTATATATCTTATTTTCTTCTCATTTATTTTTTTTAATTTTAATTTTAATTTTCTAAGACATAGTAAAAGAGATTAAAATAATAATATTAAGGTCTATGTCTACAACATGTTATTCTCATAATATGCACATGATAAACTCATAGACAATACATATAGTTTAGGATAAGACTTGTAATAGTAGTATATATAGTATAGTATATATAGTATAGTAATATACTGGAGACTTCTTAATGGTTTCTTGTGATTCTTATGAGATTCTTTAATTATAAGTGAGCTATTGACTGTCTTAGTTAGTAGTTGCCATAATAGTAGAACTTGGTAATCTTTAGAAATACTGCAGCATACAGTGTCCTCACTCTTACTCTTTTATCATTCTCTGTGTGTAATCAGCACAGTCAATCATCACAAACTTCATATAGCCAGACCCTAGGCTTAAGGGATAGGTAACAGTTCTTAGAAATAATAACCAATGTTTATTAGGGCAGTCATTAGTAGGATAGTAAACAGGTAGTCAGTAGACAGTGTGAGGTTGGGTAAGAAAAATACTGACTAGCACTTACAGAGAAAATTGCTGGAAAAACTTTGGGTGTTAATGATAAAAAGACAGGAATATCTAATGGGCAAAACTCAAGCCCTGAATTCAGAAAGTTGTTGGAGGAGTATAAGCAGAATGAGAAAATAATAGAGTTGATAAAACACTGGTTAGAAAATGAACAATTAATAAAAGAGTTGAAAGAAGAATTGAAGAAAAAAATGAGGAAGAAGAAATGTGAGAGAGAGATGAAGAATAAAGAATAAGAGGAGTGGAAGAGAATTGAGGAGATAAGAATAGCAAAGGAGAAAGAAGTAGAGAAGGAATGTGGATGACAAGAAGAGTGGAAAAGACAAAGAAATAGAAATATAAAAAGAGTAATGTTAGAAAGAAAATATTTTGTTTGTGGAAGTTCTAGGCATATAACTTGTAATTGTAGAAATGAAAGAAATATGAAGTGAATATAATACAAGTAGAAATTTCCAATAAAGAGAAAGAGAAAAAAGAAAGTTGCTGAGAAAAGTGATGGTAAAAATAGAATTGAAGCAAGAAGATGAAGAAGATGAAATTATGGTAGAAGCATTATTGAATAGTGGAACAACAGAGTTAGTGATGAGTTCAAAGTTTGCAAGAAAGTATAAGTTTGAGAAGAAGAAGTTGGATAGACTAATTTACATAATAAATGTGAATGGTACCTTTGATCATGAAGGAATCATTGAGCATATAGTAAAAGTGAAATTGTTTTACAGAGAACAAAAAGAGAGAATAGAGATTGATATGATAGAAGTGGAGTATGATGTTGGGAATACTATAGCTAGCATGCCATAACACTGAAATTGATAGAAAGACAGAGGAAGTAAAGATGATGAGATGTCCTGATAAGTGTTTATTTCTACTAATCCTCTTCATCCTTATAGTTACTCCCTCACATGTGCTAGATGTATTGCTATCAAGCAGCAGTGCATCACCCATTCCACAACCACTTCCTTAGTAATGATCCCTGCCTATGACAGAGTGTTAAGTGCCATTGAAAAGACACTTATTGAAGAGTACTGGAGCATCAGGAAGTCCTTATAGAACTTGGTGGAGGGCTAGAAAAGGAATATAGCCCAGTTAGCAAGGATTGGGACTGTAGTTGATTAGGAATGGGGTTTGAAGAAAGATCTATGAGGTAACAATAAGGAAAGTGAGGAAGGAGACAGAGACGATGAGGAAGGGACTGAAGAAGGGCCTGAGGAGAGTCAGAAAGAGATAGAGGAAGAAATCCTGTTATTTGCCTCCTATTAGAATATTGGTTTGGTTTGGTTTTTACATTATATGATTTTTTCCTTCTATCTATTTGTGAGGAAGGAAATTATAAGATAATTAGAACAGAATTGAAATCAAAATCTGAAAATTTGAAAATGAAAACACTGTGAGAAATGCATGGAAGCTGAGATTGAGTCAAAACAAATAGAGTATACAGTATGATTGGAGCAATAGAAGTAGACTGGGCTTGGTGGGATATGTGATATGAGAATCAGATACCAAGTCAGTAGTATGAGTGAGTTCAGATATAGGAATCCACTCAGATTTATCTTCAATGTCTTCATATCCTAGCCAGATCACCTTATACAGAAGCTTGCATGCTCATTGGCAATCAATTTTAGAGTCTACTATCTGAGAGATTTCATACTCAGGTTCTCTGTTGATTATGACTGGTGCAGAAGCCAGTTATGCTCTCTCAGAGAAAAAATTGGACATGGCAAATTCCAGCATAGATACATAGAAAACTAGATGGACAGAGGGCAGAGGGTGAATGATAGTGTACCAGGCTGAAATATGATTTCATAGGACCTAAGATATTTTTCAGAGAGCTTCTTTGAAAGCCAAGTGGCTCTGAAGAACTAAACCTTGACAAAGACTTTGTTACTTACTTTGAAATCAGGTACAAGGGAATGTTGCACATTAGTGGACTTCTGATAACACTGTTGAACTGTGGAGATCTCTGTTTTGAGAGTACTTTGTCATTCATCGAAGTCTATAGCAAAGTTATGGGCTGGAGAAAAAGCAATATTGCATTCAGGATAAATGGTAATATTTGGATGATATCTCATATTAGCAAAGAATGAAGAAATACTAGTAGTAGTACTTGAAGCATTATTGTAAGAGAACTTTGCAAGAGATAGAAGTTTAGACTAGTTGTCTTGCTAGTAATTACAATATGCACAGAGGTATTGCTTGAGGGTCTGGTTCATGTGTTTGGTTTGTCTATTATCTTTGGAGTGATAGCCTGAAGTGAAATGAAGTCATATATCTAGAATAGTGCCTAAAAATGGAAAAATTTCAATATAAACTCTAAAATTCTGTCAGAGATAACATAAAAAAGAATACATGAAGAACAAACAGACATGATGGTGTCATGGGTAGAAATAAATATTGCCTATTTAGTAAGCTGGTTGACTATGACTAGAATAGTGTTAAACTTGGAGAATAATGGGAGTTTCTCAATAAAGTCCATAGAAATAGAATTCCATAGTTGTTTGAGGATAGAGACTTGCTTGAGAGATCTGTAAGGCTTGTGACATTATGGCTTAGATCACATACAAATAACACAGGACTTGCAGAATTATTGTACATCAGTATAGAGGCTGGGCCAGGAATATCTGTAGCAAACTAGTTCTAGTATTTTGTTCTGACTGAAGTAGTTAGTTAGAATGTGATCATAATTATACTGGAGAATATATATGCAAATATTACTAGCAAATAGTACATAGATTCTGTCATCAAGACTGTTAGAGTTTATAGACTATCAGCCATTTGTGAAGATATGTTTTGTAGCAATTGGGTCACTAGAAAAGGCTGAAAGAATGTCTTGGTACAGAGTGTTCAGATTAACAACTGTAGCTGTACAAAGAGAAGGAAAGAGAAGAATAGTAGCTCATATGGAGGCCATAAGTTTTTCTTAAGTGAAAATTGGTTTGAAGTTGTGAGAGTCGACTGTGGCATAGCCAATATTCTCCTCTTTAGGATATAAATTCCACTATCTAGTGAGAGTGTCTGGTTTGGTGCCTAAACAACCAGAATGAAACCTGATGACAAGGTATAAACCATAATAACATTGATGAGATAGGCTGGATCCTATAGATAATGTTGCCAAATTTTGAAAGCCTCAAAAATAGCAAGTAATTCCTTATCATGTATATCATAATTCAACTCTGCTATGGTAAAAGTGCAAGAGTGAAAAGTAACCAGATGAACTCTGTTTTCTTCATTCACAATAGAAAGAATTGCAGCAAGAGCATAGTCCAAGGTATTAGTTTCCACAATGAGTTGAGTATCATAAATCCAGTGGATGAGAATGGAAGCAGAGTTGAATGTCTTTTTAAGGGAGTTAAAAGCATTACAACAGAAGAAATTGAACTTCTAGGAAATGTCCTTCCAGATGAGATATGTTAATAGAATGACAATGTCTAAGTAGTTGAAAATGAATCAGCAATAGAAATTAGTGAAACATAAGAAGGATTGAATATCCTTGACTTTCTTGGGCTCTGGCCAGTCTTGAATAATCTTTACTTTATCATCAGACATGATAAGACTAGAAGGAGAAAGAATATATTCCAGATACTCTACCAACTCAGAGTAGAATTTACATTTCTCTGCTTTGGCATAAAGACCAGCCCTGAGGAGATGCTTGAGTACTTTTTTAACATGCCAGTAATGTTCAGATATGTTATTCAAGTAGATGAGTATATCATCCAGATAGATTATGACACAGACATCCAACAAGTTAGAAAATAAGGTTATTTATGTATTGCTGGAAGGCTATGAGAGTATTGGTAAGACTGAAGGGCATTACAAACCACTTGAATGATCTATAAAGTGTCCTAAAAGTGGTCTTTTATTCATTACCATTAGCTATGTGAACCAAGTGGTAAGCATGGCAAAGATGACAGAAGTTAACACAGAGATGTAGTGAACCATCTTTCTTTTTGACAAATAAGACTGGTACACCATGTGGAGAGAAGGTTGGTCAAATGAAATCTGTATTAAGGTTTTCCTCAATGAATTCTTTTAGAACCTCTTGTTCAGATGCTGAAAGAGAGTATATAGGGCCAACTAGAGGTTGAGCATCTTCTTCCAGGTTGATTTGGAGGTCATAAGAGTAATGAGGAGCAGGAATTTCAGCTTTTGTTTTGCTAAAAATTTTGGCAAATTCATGATACTCAGAAGGGATATTGAAAAGGTCAGAAGTCTCTGCAAGTTTTGTGGAGTTGGCCTAGATGTCCAAAGAACAAAGACAGAGTTGAAACTTGCTAGATCCTAAAAGTTTTGATGTATGTAAGAATACTGCAACACCAATGATAGTAATGTTAGGTCACTCAGAAGTAGACATGAGGGTCTTAGATGCAGGTATAAAAACTGCAGAATCCAATGATTGTAGAGAGGTGTCAAGAGATGACAGAGATGCCAATGATATGTTGGCTGAGACACAAGAAGAAGCAAGATTTTCTTGCAAAAATAGATGGAAGTTTATTGACCTATTTACCCAGTCAATCAGTAGATTGTGTTGGGTAAGCCAGTTGTATCAAGTACCAAAGAGTAGAAAGAATCAAGCAGAGTAACATAGAAGTCCAGAGTCATATAATCACTAGTAGGAAAAATCATGAACAAGTTAGCAATTTCAGAAATAATGCTGTTTAATGAATTATCAAACAAGTAGAGTACAACTAAAGGGGTTGCAGATATCTTCAAGTGGTAAGTATCCACAAATTTTGAATCTATAAAGCAATAGATAGATTCAGAGTTGACTAGAGCTTGGAATAGAATTTGATTAAAATGATCCTGACCAAGGATTAAGAGAGAAGTAAAAGAGACAAAGAGAGAGTGAGAATCAAAAAGAGATGATGTGTTAAGTTGGATGGAACTTATTACTGCATAGGGAAATTCAATATAGCCCTCAGTCTGTGCAGAGTCCTAGAGGTTGCTCTCTATTTTTCTGAGGGTTTCTCAGAAATAGCTGTAGAAGGGTCTATAACTGCTGAAGCACCATAGCCTTTGGGAGTAGCTATAGTCTGCTTCTTGGAATGAAACAGGAGTCCAACTTGTAGTCTTCTATACCATAATAAAGGTACAGGTTATTTTTGAGACACTTTTTGTGCTTATTGCTAGTCAACTTGCCATTATTGGCCAACTTGGAGGAGAAGTCCACCTATAAAGAATTAGATTGTTTCTTGGAAGTAGAAAACAATATGTTAGAAGATAATGATTTGGTGGATGAAGCCACTAAGGATGTATTTGCTTTGTTCTAGGAGACTATAGCATTACCAGCAGAGAAAGCCTTATCTTGCTTCTAGAAGTGAGACTTGAGAGCCTTCTTTTCTACCTGCCTGGCACAATGGTGTTTGTAGTCACATTTCCAGTAGTAATAATCAATGGACTTGATATATAACAACTTCAGACCTCTTTAAGCTGTATACAAATATCTTTAACTACCTAGATATATTTTCTAACTCTCTTTTCTTATATTTACTCTCTCTTCTATAACATTCTGTGGTCTTTCATAGTTTGCTTGTCAAATTTGAAGATGATGGACTTTATTTATTTTTATTTCCATTTATTTTCTTATTTCCTTGGCCTTAGAGTTAGGGGTTAGTATATATAATACATGGAAGAACATAGAAGGTTCTAAAGGAATAATGTCATACCATATGTCAATGGCATTTAATATGCATGACCTTTAGAATAGGCTAGAACTTATATAGTATGAACCATCAGTCTAGTATATATAGATATATTATACTAGAAACTCTATTAAGTTCTCTTGTGTCAACTCTAATACAAGGTTTCTTTCTTGACTTTACTCTATAAGTTTTGAATCATAAGACTACTATTATCATCTGCTCATCTGCTTTCTATACTTAGAAAGCACTTGCTAAGCACTCTAACTCTCTTCCAATTTGGTTTCTCTATTCTGAACTGATTTTGATTACTTGAGTATCATTATTCCCTACTTATATAAACAGAGTTCTGACACATTAAAATGGATCTGTTATTATATAGAGTAGTTGTTACCTTTAAGAATTCCCATTCTATTTTCTCAGAATTTCCTAAAGATAAGTATATAGTTAGTATTTCTTAGACAATAAACTTAGGATTTTCTGGAGATTTGAAGTGTTCCACTCTTCCACCCAGTCACCCTAACAGTCACTGCATTGAGATTCTTATAATTTTGTACCAACTGGAGAGAACTGTTCTTTTTTAATCAAAAACACTGGTATAGCCATAGAAGACTTAGAAGAATGTATCTGATCAGTATGGAGATTGTCAGAAAGAAATGTGTTGAACTCTAACTACTCTGCAGAAGATAGAAGATATATCTTGAATTACTTGGGCTTAGCTCTGGGTATAAGTTCAATTGTATAGTTCTATCTATGGTAGTCTAAGAGTACATCAAAGTCTTCCTTAGGAAAAACTGACTTAAAAATCTAAATATAAGAGAGAAGTGCTGTGGTGTCTTTGTCTATAATCTGGTTTTCCCAAAAGGCTTTAAAGAGATATTGTAAAGAAGTGGCCACAATATGAAAGTCTAGGTCCAAGGATTTAGTAAGTAGTTGAGTTATGTAAATCTGGTCTTCTAGAGGGAGCTATCTCTCTGGAGTCATTGTTTAAGATAGGAAAAGAGCCAGAACAGTAAGTATTCAAGACTTGTGTCTATTGTTTATTTACTTTTTGGATATCTCAACAATTAAAGTAGTGAGTGGAGCAATATGTTGTGACAATCTCTTGTTAGATATAGTTTATATCTTGTTATCAAAGACCTGATAATGGGCTTTCAGATGTCCAAATGAGTAATTTGCATTATCTGAGTACACAAAGTATAGAAGTTAGAACAATCTTTGTATCAAGAATAAAAAGTGTGGACTTAGTTTTTTCTCATTTTCTCTCCTATTTTTATTTTATTTTTGATTTATTTTCGTATTTTTATATTTATAGAACTTAGGGTTATGGTAGTCATGTGACACAAGGAGAAAGGCATAGAAAGCACTAGAAGAATAATGTTATACAACGTGTACAATGCATGTTGGCCTTGAGGTATACACATGGTTGTCTAGGGTAAGCTAAAAGCACATAGCATGGACCATGTGCCTTTAGTATAAAAGGGTAGACAATTCTGTAAAGAGTTCTCTATTGAGTTCTCTTATGTTAACCCAATACAAGGTTCTTCTTATTGACCCACTCTAAGGTCTTTGAGTTGTAACACTTTGGCTTCAGTGTACTGTATCTTTACTAGTTGCACTGGTCATATATTTTGGAAGAGATACTCAGAATATAGTTGGAAGACAGGTCTACTAGAAGGTGGGAGGTATATTGTGTTATCACTAACACCAGAAGTTAGTGATAGTTTTAGTTAATTTTCAGAATAAGGCTTTTACAGTATAACTACCAGCTTATATACTAAGTATGCTACCTAGGGTAGTTATTTAGAAATAAAGACTGCTAAGTATTGTGGCAACCACTTATCACAAAGACAAATGATCACACAAATGGTAAATCTCTTAGTTGGATATCAAGTAGGGAATTCACAAGAGAACTCAACAAGGAGTCTCTGCTAAATTAGAGTCCTATATATACTAAATACATCTGGTCCATGCTACAACCTCATGTCCGCCTTATTTCCTACTCAAGGCCACCATGTTGTATACATGTGCCCTGATGTCATTTTCTAGATTTTTCCACTATGTTCTAGGCTTATGACGTCACATAATGTGACATGTCATGTGACTGAGATGTCACATGCCTCTTCATCGTCACTAAAAAGAAAAAGAAAAAGAAATTCAAAGAAAAGAAATATAAAATCAAGAAAAATAGATAAAAGAGAAAGAAAAATGTTAGTATCAAAGCGTTCCATAACACTAAGCAAGTTACCATAATTTTAGTAATCCTCAGATATTTGGGATGGAGATCTATATAGTTGTTGAAAATTCAATAAGGGTACTTGAGGTGGTATAGAGGATGTGATCTACCCTGGAAGAGATCAGAGAGTTCAAATGAGAAAGAAGGCATTATCAATGTGTTGGGATGGATATGGCCAGATCAAGATGTAATATCCCTCCTTTTTACCAGTAACTTTGGAATTGTACATCTTTAGCTAGGTAAATCCAAGAATCAAATCTTACTTATCTAGAATAGGTGCTATAAGCAAAGTCTACTCTGAGTGGGTTTTGTAACAGAGCACAATATCTATTGCCTCTGATATCTATCCAGCTTCATTTAGAGTACCATCTATATTATACACAGGTACAGACTTTGAAAGCTTGCAAGTATTCAAATAGTACTTCTCTACAAAACTTTAGTTGATGAAAACTCCAGTAGCTCTGGAGTCAACCAGTATATGTATGGAAAATAATTCAGAAGTGTCAGTAGTTTCAAGAGAGATAAGAAGATATAACAAAGTACTATGATGTTACAACTTAAGTCTAGGAGTTAGGACAAAAGCAGAATTTTGTATTAGAGTTAACATAAGAGAACTCAATAAAGTTTCTAATATAGGTGAGTCTTACTTTATATACTTCTAGAGTGTGATCTGTGCATGCCTACATCTAGTCTACTCTAAATATTATGAATTATGTATATGAAAGTCATCATGCCATATAATATAATGATATAATCCTTTTAGATCCTTCCATACTTTTTTCTGTGTTATGTAATGTTAGAACTGTGACTGTGATATGTGTGACTGACTTGTGACAGTTGTATGATGTTACATTACTTTCCTTAGCTAAGCCTAAATAAGGAAAATAGAAATAGAAAAATAAGAGAAAATAAATTGATAAAAAAAGAACAAGTCTACTGTCCTCAAGTCTGACATATAATCATTAAAAGCATTGATTATAGAGTATGAAGGAAGCCTCTTTTCCTATATAAAGTGATAAATAAGTGAACTCCAGCTAATGTAGAATAGATAAAAAGATATGTCAGAAATATTACTGTAATTTTCTTCATATTCTTTGATAGTGAGTATAATAAACTTATCTACTAGTAGCCAGGGTACACAATTTGCTAGCTTATATTTATAAATTACTAAGTGTTATCTAAGTTGTTCATATTATCTGGGCTATCCAGCCCTAGATACTGTTATATCTTTATTTTTTTACTATGTTCAAGTTCTCTATCAATTGCTCTTATTGCTTAGCAGTCAATTGCTATGCATCTAGTTTTACCAGACACTCCTGAATGATATGATTTAAATTCCCATGTCTATAACATTATTTTGTAGGTAGAAAATAGAGTTTGTGAGTAATTCAATGTTTATGGGGATATCTGGGAAGAGGACTAGTTGTTGTTGTCATTGAAATGTAGAGGAGATAACTGTTTTTGAGGTGTAAGATTGGCCAAAAAAACTTTAAGTTGGCAAAGTGTAAAGTTATTTACTAGTTAGACTAGAAGGCCTTATTGGTCTGTCAGGCTTGGTTTATGTAGTATGTAACTTTGACTAGGCAGTAGGATCAGTGTCCTCAGATTATCATAGTAGCAGAGTAGTAATCTAGTTCTGAATTATAGCCTTCAAATCTTACCTAAACTTGATTACTATGGTCTGAGGATAAATGTAGCTATCTTTGAAGATAAAGGTTTAGAACTCATCTTCTACTGCTTGACTCTCTTGATAGTACAATAGTATAATGTCCCTTCTAACTTGTTAACTACTTTGGTAGCAGTGTTGATGGAGAAGAAGTAATTCCTAAAGAGTTGCTCAAACTCAGGCTATGATATGATGGAGAAGGTCTTAGTAATAGATTTCTTGTAAAATATTCTCTCTGCCCACTTCAATGCTCTGCTACTTATAAAGAAAGATGAGATTCAAAGAGTTTTGTTTTGGTTACAAGTGAATTGGTTCATAGATAGTTAGATGTATAAAAAATAGGCATTAAAGAAGATATAACTCATTTGGTGATTCTCTCAAAAGTTTATTGGTAGAGGTATATTAGGTTTAGAGCAGTTTTAGGTACTAGAGGTTTAATAAAAGATTAAGGTCCAGATAGTAATTGAAGAGGATAAACATTTACATAGAGTTTGATATCAAAGTCTGTAGGTTCCAAAGTTGATTTATAAGACTAACAAGGATGTTTTCCAATATATATTGTTGCTTGGCTACCTCTTGGACATAATATTAGAAGAGTCCTAGAACTTTACTAGTATTAAAACATAAGAGTGGGTAATTTTAGATCACTAGACCAAAAATGTGTCAAGATCCCTTTGGAAAGAATCTGTTCTGCAGCTAAAGCAACTAGATGAAGTCTATTGAGAAAAAAGAATAAGTATTGTAACTTTGGGTTCTAGAGTTTGAACAAAATATAACTCTTATATTGAGTAACACAAGAAAACTTGATAGAGTTTCTAGTACAGACTAATTTATCTTATATACTACAGACTATGGTCTATGTACACACTACAACTAACTTATCCTTAAGCCTATGTGCTTTCTATAAGACCAACATGCTGTTGCTATACTTGTTAGAGTTGAAAATAGTAAACTCTATTTATTTTATTTTCCTTTCTCATTTTCATTTTTATTTCATTATTTTGAAATCTAGGATTAGAGTTTAGCATGACTTTCATAACTATCACAAGTCTCTTATATGATCATGTGACATATGGAAGGTCCTAAAAGAATAATGTTATACAGTATGTTAATGGTATGTTGGCCTTATGAAAAGCACATAAACTTTAGGGTAGTATTATAATCCTAAGCTTGACTCAGGTTGCAACTAAGATAAAGACTTGAGAAAGAATGAAGAAGATAATCAATGTGTAAGGATACAGAACTGTATCTACAACTATATATACCTAATAACCATGAGGAATAGGTTAGGTGTCCTTAAGAAACTAATGAGAGAGGAATGAGAAAAGCATGATGAAGCCTCTATTACTATACGAGGTGCTAACTAATAAAACATGAGAATAATACAAGGCACAGTTATATATGAGTCACAAATAAATCCCAACACATGTCCAATATAAGGCAAACACCTGTAAAATATGAGGTATAGATCATTGCAATCATAACAGGTAGGTTAGTAATAGTCTTGTACAGACTAACTAGCTTATTATAACCTAAGTCTCAAAGTATTAGGATAAAAGAAAAACCTTGTATTAGAGTTAACACAAGAGAACTCAATGAAGTTCCAGCTACAAAGTGTCTATCTTATATACACTTGGCTAATAGTCTGTGCTATACTAATCTAGCCTACTCTAAAAGGACATATGTATTACATGTTGTTTGTTATGAATCAAAGCCCTTAGGGTTGGATGATGAAGTAACCTTGTATAGAGTTTACACAAGAGAACTCTATGGAGAACTCTATACAGAATAGTCTACCTTTATATACTGGATCCTCATGGTCTGTGCTAGCTATTTCTAACCTACCCTAAACGCCCATATGGTATGATGTCATTCTTCTAGAACCCTCTCTGTATCACGTGACCCCTGCCATTACTAATCCTAGTCCTACATGTTAAAAATAGAATAAAGAGAGAATAAGATAGAAAAGAAAATAGGAAAAAGAGAAATGAAATGAAAAGAAACTAAGTCTACTTTCTGCAATCTTGACATTGTTAATATATAAGATGACATTATTATTTTGGAATCTTCTATGATATTCTATGTGACAGATATGTGACAAGTTGTAATATCATACTAACCTCTGACTCTAAGTATAAAAATAAATAAATATAAAAAAATAAAATAAAATAAAATAAAATAGAGAAAAAAATGAAAATTTTGAAGTCTACCACCTTTATCTCTGATATAGCTAGCATATATAAGATAGACACTCTGTACTAGAAACTCTATCAAATTCTTTTGTGTAAATTTTATATAAGGTTTCTATAAAGAAACTTGGTTCTTGATCTCCAACACCACTATATAAGCCTATGAAATTCTCTATCTCTTACTCTATACTACTACCAAAGCCTACAGTTGTCAAGATCAAAGAAAGTGGACTTAGTTTCTTTTATTTTCTTTCTCATTTTTATTTTATTTTAGATTTATTTTTCATTGTTTCTATTTTTAGAACTCTGGGAATAGGGGAAGAAGTGATCTGTCACACTGTCACATCTGTCACATCTGATGGTGTGGTCACAACATTGATCACAGGACTTAAGAGAAGGAAGTAGAAGGTTCTGGAACAAAGTAACGTCATACAACATGGACACCACATGTTGGCCTCATGCTTCACACATAGTCATTTAGGGTAGGGTGCACAGTAACTAGCACAGACCATCTGTAGGAGTATATAAGGTAGACTATCTTGGAAAGAGCTCTCTATCGAGTTCTCTTGTGTTTACTCTAATACAAGAGTTTGTCCTTTTACCTCACTCTAAAGGTTTAAGTTCATAACAACAGTGTTAGCTTTCCTAACTTCTAGCCTTGCTCCATTACCAAAGCCTATAGTATTCATTTCTATAACTTTAATCCTTTCTATTACTTTTCATAGTGTTCAAACTTGACTATTGCTCTTACCATCTCTATTTATTACTCAAAGTGACCTCTGTTCATTTTCAGGCTGATATTCTAAATGTTTCTACCAGAAATACCTTTAATCATGCTGATTTCATTATTTCTCCTTATATAAGCTAATCTAGAAGTTTAGAATATACTTTACAGCTATATAGGATGTTTGTCATCTTATATTATTTTTTTAGGTTCTCCTAGAAGTAAGTGGTATAATTACAGTATATTATGTTAATAAAGCTTAAGTTCTTCTAGAGGTTATTGAAGTTTGCAAAATCCTGCAGACCCTCCTAGTATTACAAACTTAAGATCTTAGAGTGGATCAAGAGAAAGAACCTTGTATTAGGGTTAACACAAGAGAACTCAATAGAGAACTCTGTATAAGATAGTCTATCTTATATACTAAATCCACATGGTCTGTGCTAGCTACTTCTAACCTACCCTAAACAGCCATGTGTTAGCCTTAAGATCAACATATGTTGCACATATTATATAATATCATCTTTTCAGAACTTTCTACCTCCTTCTATGCATCATGTGACTTGTGACTATGTCATCTGATATAACCAATGTGTGACAGCATGATCTTGTTACTCTAACCCTAACCCTAATTCTAAAAATAGAAAATAGAAAGAAAATTAAAAGGAAAATGAAAATAGAAAAGAAAAGGAAAATAAATTAAGTCCTCCATTTTCATCTTTGACACCTAGCTGCTCTAACATTTCTTTCTTGACTAATCACTAAGTCTTGAGTTATAACAATACTATATAATATTATTCTTTTTAGAATTTTCTACTTTTTTCTCTTATATTATATATATATAATGTCATGTTACACTCTTTATCCAAGTTCAAATAGGGAAAATAGAAATAAAAAACAAAACAAAAGAGAACATGAAAAGAAATGAAGTCCACTTTCTTAAAGTCTGACAATAAGATCTCTTGAAGGCAGCAACTATGCTAAAGACTCTAGAATACATTGCAATCAGGCAGAATAGTGCTAACCAAGTAAGGAATAATAGTGTCTAGATAGTCAGGTACTCTAGTAGAAACATCTAGAATAATGTCTAGAAATAGCAAGTACTCATCTGTTAGCAACTGGAGATATAGAGTGATGATCACAAAGATGCTAGCAGTAGTTGGAGTTGGGCTGAAGGAGTGATAGGACTGGTATAATAAACTTTGTGTTTTTAACATTAGATATCAGAGTTTGTGGTCTTCTTACAGGGTTGATCTAAACCTAAGAAAGTTAAGGATATCCAGTCTTTGCCAGTTTCTACCAGAAATTTATTTACAACTACTCCAATATTATCATTCTTCACTTGGAATTTCAACATCAAGCTTTCAACAGACCAAAGAAAGTCTTCACTTCTTTTCCTATATTCACCCAATAGGTTCCCAATATTATGAAAATAGAAGAGACATGTCTCTGACTACACTTTGGCTGCTATTCTGTCTGAAGACAACAAAGTTCACCTAGCACCTTTTCACTTCCATATCTTGTACCCTGCTAAGCTCAACTATAATGGAGAACTCCTGATTTTTGAAGCATTCTGGATTTGGTATGACTATCTGAACATCCTTCGTTCCAATCATAGGATTTCATAACAGGAACAAAGTTGTCAGCTAACTAGAGATGAGCCTACTCAGGAGCCCAACTCATGTCCAGCTTTCACACACTCCAATCCATATGCTCTTTCTGCTCCTCATTCGCTCCGTACTCTTTTCTGCTTGTCTTTATCTCCTTCCCAATGTTGTCTTCAGTCCCTCTTCTAATGCTATCGGTGTATTACCGACAACTGCGGCAACTGTGACCCACAATCTCGCCGCGGGAAAGAAAGATTGGCGTCAGATGCTGGC
>Ga0157364_1002516_pt1 | contig 17130 bp, 10 predicted proteins | sample AttsexASBM2_FD_111476 | JGI IMG/M metagenome (GOLD analysis project Ga0157364, IMG submission 111476) | Fungus gardens microbial communities from leaf cutter ant in Ribeirão Preto, State of São Paulo, Brazil - Atta sexdens ASBM2 | ecosystem: Host-associated > Fungi > Mycelium > Unclassified ... | reverse complement strand
TTTTACATTAATATTTGTTTATAAATTCATAAATTGTAATCAATCTTTTACTAATTTAAAAACATTAATAAATCTTATTTTAATATCTTTAAATGAATATTTCAAATAGTTTGTGCCAACACAATGCGGTTTCAACACAGATGAACTGATATTTGCAGGGAGTAATGCATAAGTAAAGGGACTAAAAAACATACTCATGCATTTCTTCTTTTGTGTTCGATTCGAGAGACATGAGCGAGATACGCTTCCCGAACAAGCGTCAATATAATAAAAAGATCGAACGAACTACTCTCGTGGTTATCAATGAAAAACATTCCTCGTTCAAGTCTGTTCTCGTTAGAAGTTATGGAGTAGAAAAATTGGGACAATCGGGAAAGAAGGGGGAAAGACAAGGGGTGGTAAAGCGAGACGGGGGAAAGCAGTGGTAGGTATATCGGTGGAAATTGTGTGTTCCACCCCCGCGGGCAAATCCCTCATAAATAGCGGGCTTGTACACTACTAACGGACTTGAAGGACGAAAGAAAAGAGAGAAAAAGAGGGTGAATGACGTAGGAAGGGGTGGCTAGTCGGACAAGAAACCGTGCGTGCTGTATCTCTGGAGAAACTCGCAGAGAGACTGTAGGGTCGTTTTATGGGCCGCGCCTTTCCGTCGTGATCATCCCCTTTCATTTCCAACCCCTTTCTCTCCCTTTCGAGAAATCGAGCTGTACTCGAAATGCGTTTGTTTCATTAAAGCTTAGCAAGAATTCTAGTTATTCGCAAGTGCAAGTGAGATTATATATCTGCGAGGGTCCCGAAATTAATTCAAACCTCTGCAAATGTATATTAAAATTTTCTTAATGTAATTTTTTTAATCAAGAGATATAAATTCTACCTAAAGGTTTTACGAAATAGTTTCAATAGTGGTTCCAATGCAGGATTGGGAAAGTTATTTTGTAAAAGTAAATAGTTTCAATTTTTTTCTTACGTAAGGAAGACCGAGGACAAAAACAAGAGGATAATAGTAACATCGTTAATATTTCTTAAACTATAATAGATATGTGTATGCGGCTGCATAATAAAATTCTATAGACAGTGGCATTGAATCGTTCGTTACATACTGGTTCTCGTGAAACGATTCTACACGAGTGCAGGATCAGAAATTATTTTTTCTTGCATCAACTAGTTTTATTGCGTGCACAAAATCTAAAATATTTTATTTCTTTATAACAAAGATATAATGTATCTTAATATGTTTTAATAATTATCTGCGTTGATAGTTTGCATATTTGAGTTGATTTTTATCTAAGCTTTTATTTAAAAAATTTACAATAAAACATAAAATACCATTAGGGAACAATAGTAATATCGATGCCTGGGGTCAGTTGTAACGTTACAATTGTCTCCGAATTTACTTCATTTTATTTTAATACTATTTTGTACAATGTTATTTGTACAATGTTATTTGTATTTTTCTTCATGGAATGCTGCGTTAATTAAGAGAAAACGTAAGACAGATAAGAGAAAAATTATATAAAAGAAGTGTTTTTATACAAACAGACATTTAAAGAGGTTGTAAAGGATCAGTTATCCATTCGTGTAGCTATAAGAAAGAGTATGACTTATTCAGTTGTGTTATGTATCTCTGGCAAATGTGATACAATTATCCTTCTCTACTGTTATAATAGTCCACGGGGTTGGAATGGTTACGACAAAGTTCCTCATAGTCTTTAAACATAATAAATAAACATAATTTTTTTCTAGTTACATAAAAAAATCAAACTAAAGAAAATTTTGTAGCTAAATAAATTCTATATCAAAAGATATTTTTTTAATGTAAATATTATATTTTAACTGTTATAACACTTCAAAGTCTAAAAAATGTTGCTTTTGTCCCCAGTCTTCTCTAAAATCCTATTAGCTATTACAAATCCTTACAGACATTTATCTTATTTACAAAGTGTGATAATTATCAGGGGGATAAAGATATGTATATTCTAATCATAAATTGTTTACTGAAGACTTTATTTTGGTTAACCAATATTTTGACGAATAAGTTTTAAAATACAAAAAATAACTATAAAGATAACTATTAATTATTATTAAAATGTAAGTTAGGTTATAATAATATTATAAGTGCACTGACATAACATGCCTAAAAATATTTTTAGGAGTGTTATTTTTTTTACGATAGTTTTCAAAAATTCAGATTATATTTGACAAGTCTGATGCGAAAGGGTTAATAACGTCGCAATTTAATTTTCGTTTCGGAGAGAAGGCCTGTCATCCTCAATTAAAGTTTCCAAAACGGAAAATTTCACTCTGTTTCACGTGACGAAACGTTAAGTTTCCCCTCAGCGGTAGATCGCAAATACAAGGCAGGGATGAGGGTACAGAGAGTGAATTTATGCTTCATTCGTACACGTTAGGTATACACGAAGAAGAAACGAGTGGAGCGTAAATTATGGCACTCTTGAAGCTCGTTTCACCTCTTCCTTCTTCTTCTCTCTCTCTCTCTCTCTCTCTCTCTCTCTCTCTCTCTTATCGGCCTCCTCCCCCGCACCGTCCACCGACCTCAAATACAGTGCTCGTTTCCGTAGGGCGGCTTTTATTTATTGTTTCATACTACTGAACACGCCATTCTTCGATGCGAGAAAGTTTATTTAAAAAATATTATATACATGATACTCCTTTTTTTTAGTCTCAGTTTTCATACAACTGAGGTGACTCATTTGATGATTTTTTTATTCCTATGATAATTGGGGGCTTGTAGCTTTTCCATTAAGTTCTGCATGTGTGCGGAACGTTAAAAAAATGTAAAAGCATGTTATTTCATTAATTTGAAATTGAAATTCCCCTGGATATTGTTTCAAAATTTCCAAGTCACGAACAATTGGAATTAAAAAAATCATGATTTAAACTTCAGGAATGGGCCATAAAAGCAGCATTGTTCTCTTCATAATTCATAATTATATACGCTGTGTTTATCACTCACGTACACGTTATCATACTATGTTTATCATAATTACCTCTGTAAAAAAAAATATCAAAATGGAGTAATAATAGCAGCTAGAATATGTGCCCGGTTTTGCCTGGCAATAATTTTGCCGCGAGGACTGCGCTTCATATCCGAGTTTTACGATACAGAATTTTGCGACGACATCGAAACTCGCACGTCGACAGCTGTCGCCGCCATTTTTCGCGTATGTTTCGTTGCAGCCTCCAGCGAGACATACGTGAACCAAAAAAAGAAGAATGAAAAAGAAAAATACGATTTCCCTTGTACTCGTTTCTTCTTTTCTATTTTTTATTCCGGGACAAAGTCTGCGAGGAAATTTAACAGCGCGGGAGATTTAACTGCAGTTTCCCACGTTGTCAATTTCGATTATCATCAATCATTTTCATTATTCCATTTCTCTCTAATGTCCCGCAAATAAACTATTACATAAATTGGAAAAGTATTTTCCGTAAAATTTTCACAAAATTTTTTATGTATTTGTTAATCATTGAAATTCGAAATTTGTAGGAAATTTATCGTGGCTTCGTTCATTTCTTCGTTACATTATTATTCAATATTAATTTGAATATGCTCCAAATATATACAGTGTGACAAAAAAGTTTGGTAATTAATAAGATATCAAAGTTTCAATAAGAAATAACTAAGTCAATAAGATGTAATTAACACTATATAGAGTTTGTTTTTCAATATACGTTACTATTCGGATAGCAAACTAACGACAAAATAACGACAAATAACGTTAGATGTTTTGCTATCAGGATAATGATTTGATAAACACAAAAAATTTATGACCAAACATTTTTGTCATCCCGTAAATATCGAAATACAGATTAAGTTGCAAATTTCTACAAATATTTTAATTAAGTATTATATTTCTATAATTATTCTAAGGCTTATATTTTTATAATTAATAAACATATTATTCAATAACATTTCATCTCTGCTTTTATATTATGTGTATCGGCATACAATAGTTATTCTCAATTCGCAGGAAATTCTGCGTTGGAATTCCACGTGCAAATATTCCGAGTTTCAAGCACCCCAAGTAGCCAGCATATTATTAAAACGACGAATATCGAACATCGCGAAACACGCGATATAAACGTAAGCAGAAATATCCAGTGCTTCACACCATCCCCCTTGTCGCTCGGGAATGCGTAAACCGTTTGGAACATAACTGGATGGTGGAGTCGATGGTGGAAATGCTGACTCGCCCACCCCCTTGTTTGCGGCTGTTTCAGCAACCCCCGAGCGACTTCGGGGATTGGAAGCAGGCCGAGTTCGTCATCGGCGACGCACCCCATTGTCCAACGGTCATCCCTCGTCTTCCCCCAGCTGTCGGCAAACTTCGGACTGTCCTGTATCAACCCTTCACCGCAACATTCCTCATCCAGCCCGTCTCGGAGACATCTCGATATCGATATACATGTTATATCGGGTTATATCAGGTTCGCAGGGAGCCCGCACTCGCTTTCGCCGACGGGAATTCAAGACACAGTGCTATACTGTTCGTATCTGAAGATATGAACAGTATTGGATATTCAGATTCATGGGCATTGCCAGAGAAATCAGAATATTCACAGCTTCAAACATTTTGAAACTTGACCATAGCATCTTCCAAGAATATAGAATTAGAATTTCGAAAGTAATAAAAAATATGATGTTTTGAGCGTAGAATTTCTTTCTAGAAAGACATCTTTTATTATGTTCAAAAAGATCGATTTCTTCTTTTAAAAAAATTAAGATTTACTTTTATGTATTATAATGTTTCTAATTAAAGTGGAAATTAGACCGACAAGAATAAATCAAGTAAAAGAAAAAAATCCTATTTTCGATAGAAGCGGATCTCAGTGCTTAATAATATTCACATAGATAAATTAACAAATACTTTTTTCAATTCTAAATTACAGAATCAAAACCTTGGCTGAGGTGATATTTTTCGCAATAATTATTCTGCAGTGTTTTTAAGATACTTATTTCCATCGTTATTAAATTGGCGATCAATGTACAATAATTTGCGATGTTATTTCCAGCTTCAGTTTATGATGCGTTTCAAGTTCGACAAATCAAATCGATATACTCAGTTTACAAAACAGAAGAATGTATTTGTAAATTCATATATGATTATAATATGTTATTAAGCAGCAAGATATTGCTTCGATCGAAAATAGAATTAGTTACCTAATATTTTCAGACTCGTAAAAATCAATTGAATTACCGCTGCATTATAAACTTTCCACAAATTTGCCTCATTGCCAAATTATAATTATTTTCCGAAAGTCCAACGAGGCGGGCAGAAGGAACTCTAAAATGCTTAACGCGTAATTAAGGAGCTGCTTTGAAGGACGGCTTCTTAGCTCGGTGCGTCGTTTATCAGTGCTTGCGAGCTTGCTTAGAAGGTACAGAGATAATAAATGAACGGCGAGAGTTTCTAAGCGGCTTAATTGCTTATGAGGGTGTTTACCAGGGCTCTTAGACCAGCTTCGCCAAACGCAACAGGCGCAAGTGAGTACTATCAAGATTTCGCGCGGTATTAATGTAGATTAATGGAAAACTTCGTTGCCGTTTTGGCTGCAACTTTTCCTATTTCTTCGCCAACAGTTCGCCCACGAGCTATCGGCGGTTATTAATGGACTCACGTCTTGACTTTCGCGTCCAATCGGTTTCTTTTTTATCGAGAGCTACACTGAAATGGAATTTTTTACTCATTATAAACTTCGGAGAACTTTGATTCTTTTGCTTTATGTTTTTACTTACGCAGGTTAGATGTAAGACGCAGCAGGATGTAAACTTACAAATCTTACTATCGATATTTCATAGTCTTTACAAAATCTTATAGGTTTTAGTACAAATAAAGTACTCGTATAAATGAGAAAATTGGAACAAGGAATTTGTATCAATGTTTTATCTAAAAATTTTTAAGAGTAACTCTAAAATGCTATCAACCAGTGAACGCTAAGTATGCCTGCAATTATCATTATATCGGTCTGCCATGTTAAAAGCTAGAATAACAGAGATTAAGCTTTTAAAAATTCTATTCGTTTTTTTATATATTATTTTAGACTCCTGGTAGTCAGTATTATAACAGAGACTGTGATAAGTGATCTCAATTTTTGTGTTATGTATTTTATTTAAATATTATGTGAAGAGACCTACACACAATAAGATTAACATACTTCATATCGTTTCAAAATTGAATTTGATAACGTGATTATTTTTTCTTTTCCTTTCAATTAATCATTAGATTTTTGTGTTTATAAAAGTCTAGATTACAAATATTTTGTCATTAAAAGTGAAAAATGTATAAAAAAACTTATGTTACATTAATTAGAGTGATCTAGTTTCTTGAACATGAAATATCGATAGTAATAAATCGATAGTGATTCCAAAGAAGCATTAAAGGATTCTGTTGCTATGTACAATATTTATAATTGATCAGAAATGTAGAAAAGAAAAGATTGTCTACCTTTAAAAAGATAAAATAAAATAAGATATAAATAAATGTAAACAATACATAAATAAATAATGCAAAATACGTAAGCGGTTCAATGATATAAATACGATATTCATTCACTTCTTCATCCCTTGTTATTTCTAAATTCGCCATTCGCACCCTCTTGGCAGACAAGAGTCCTTAGCAAGCGGCGTAAATGTCCTTTCACCCTTACCATCTTCGCAGCGGTATCCCGAGGGGTAGTTTTAATATGAGTCTCGCAATGCTTAACGACGCCGACGTCGACGCCATAGCTGGATGCCGCCACGTTGGAAAATGCAATGGAATGACACAAGGTCCATGGCAACTCCTGAATTCCAGCCCCCCTTCCCTTTTCAATGGATCCAATCGAGCACGTATTATACATTCAAACGCTTCACGTAATAATATTCTATTTAGTCTGATACTATCGTATCAGATAGTAACAGTCTTACTGTTAACATATCTTTCAAAAAATTCTTTCTGGAAGATTCGATCTGTATAGATTATCAAGTTTTAATATAATGGCTGTGTATTATTACTATCTGATTGGTATACTATCTCTTATATTTTACACGATTTTATAATGAATTTGATAAAGTATTTCTTCTTAAGAAATGATAACTGCGATGTTGAAATTTCGAACAATCGGTTAGTAAATCACTTGCAAGTAATTCATTCTCCGTGAGACATTCATTGCTATATAAATTGGATAATTTTCATCACGATTTTTGGAAATGAATTTTGGTTATGAATTTTGTTTTATTTGAAGATGACTCAATTTAAGAACCGGAATATGTAATGTGTTATTTATAGAATTTTTATATATCATATTACAGTTTTTGCATTGATAATTAATTACGTTGATACTTAAAAATTAGGACTTATTTAATAAAATTCATTCATGAATTTCTTAATCTTTAATTTGTAATAATTCTTGAACTGTGAAAAAAAGGATATAAATCGTTTTTTAATTAGCAATATTCATTAATTTGAAGATCCCTTTTGGAGATAAATATTAGTATACCTTTCTGCCGTTTTTTATCTAAGATTCTAACGCACAAAGATCAAAATTTCTACATTTTCTAGATACGTCGCAAATATTGATAATAAAACTATAAATCTTAGGTTTCAATATAATATTTAGTTTACATATATATTTATTACAATGCATTGCACACATAATACCACAATTTTTTAGTCTGCATAAATGATAAGGAATGTAAATGTAAAATCTCGAGGATAACAATTAACAGATTAAATTAAAGTATTAGATATACAAAATACTACAATTTATTTGATATTCTGACTTCATATTGTTATTCAAAACTGAGTACAATTGTCTTAATCTATATCAGTTAAGATAATAGCAATACTAAGTTGCACACAGTGTTGCAATATTCGACATCATTTTGGCTCAAAATATTGAAAGCAATTGGGATTGCAGCACTTTATATATCTAAGGTACATTCGAGGAGATAATATTAATATTATTTATGTTCTTCTGTCTTTGTTTGATAAACGATTAAGATAGAATGACACAAATAGCACTATAGTGTCTTCGCGCGAATGCAGTTCCTTTTTAGTGACTTTAAATTTAATTAGTTTGAAGCGAGAGACATGCAGCTCCGGTATTTTAAGAATCAAAAGCACGAAATAAAAGTATATTCGCGTAATTATGAACGTTGCAAAAGACGCGCGAAAGATCTAAAAGGGGCAAAATTAATATTTATAAAAGATAAAAAGAGAGAAGAATAGGAAAAAATGAACGCGAAGCGACGAAGCGGCGATCTGGCGACGCCGCCATTTTGCATTCCGGAAGTGAATACCGCGACGCGAGCGATAATCGTGAATTAAGAGGCGCCGGCTAATCGACATGCCCACCCTTTCAATTTTCACCCCTTGGCTTGTAAAACAACACCCTCGCCGTGTCACGAGAAGGAGAGACCGGGAGTGAAAGAGAGAAAGAGGGAGAGAGAACGATTGTCTCTAGTGATTACGGTTTCCCAAGTTGTTTGCATTTAGGAAGCCATCAACGCTTAATCGCATTCCTTCCCGCCTCGGGAAATTGCAGTTTTCGGCGACGAAAACGGAGAAATGAAAAGAGCAAGACGAGGAGGGTGAGATTGTAACGGTGTTGTAATGTTTACAACAATGCTCTTTTATATCGGCTAGTCCTCGCGACGCGGCGTGTAAAAAGTAAGCGTCGCGATGCTGGATTCCGTCGGCGTGATTTCGCGAAAAACGCAATACAAAGTTTGTTAAATATTTTCGCCAGGCTGAGCTGACGAGGGAATTCGACTCTCTCGCATCCTCCTTTTTTACCAAAATTCTCGGCAATAAATTGTAGTGACAGCATGCGCGCCATAAATATAAATAAAAATGATAAATATAAATAAAAATGAATAAAATAATCCAGATAAGACAACGCAAAAATTTAAATTTCATATCAAGTAATCTAATACCGGAGGGGGAGAGGGTGTTTTTTACCAGAGCACCCAGTATATCAAACGAGAGCACCAGTTAAAAGCTCTCACAAGCGGAATGCTTGGCACGGAAATAAACCGCGGGGGTGAGAAAAAGGCAGAACGGTCCTTCGAGAGGGAATAATGAAATTAGAAGCGTCTGCCACCCCGACCGCAACGAGAGACGGGGAGGGGCGGAAGTAGAGAGTGAGAAAGGCAGGGGAAAGTTGAAGGGAGGTTGCCCGGAAGCGTCGTCGGTGCTGAGCAAAAATAATTGAATCGCACAGCGCGAGGACTGCACTGTCCAGAATAAAGTTTACGTTTCAACCCCCTCCCCTCCCCTCTTTAACAATCCCCGCTCTCCTCTCATTTCGTTTCCCCACCCCCGCTGTGTACTTCAACCGTGCCTTTACCTTTCCTCTGTCTTCCCCTACTTCTCCACCACTGCGAGAACGCAACCCCTCGACCGCCACCTTGTTGTCTCATATTTCCATCTTCCTTCTGGAATTTCCAAGGGGTGACCGCCCTTCAACCCTTCCCGCTTCAGCTCTTCCGCGCGATTCCCACGAGGTTGCAGTGGAATAATAAAGGAATAGAATGATTTTGAGATAGATGAGGGCACTCCTTTGCACTCTTGCTTGTTCACTGTTTGTTTCCGCGGTTTCTGACAGTGTCGGCTATCTTCTTCGATAACGCATACTACGAAATTTGGACGATCTTTCAGGGTTTGTTTCTATCAAATTTGCGAAAAGAAAAACGCGATTTTCAATTTATTAAACCAGAAAAAATCACCCTATTAATTTAGTATAATGCATCTCTTGTAAAATTGAAGTTTTAAAAATAATAGAAATATCAGAAACTGAGAAAAACTTAACGAGTAGTGAAGTTGCTTGCTTACAAAAATTTCATTGTTAATTAATTTAGTTTCTCGATTCATTCAACATCCAATCTAAACATCCAATCCAAACTAAACATGCATACTAGGATTCATTTATAACTAATTAAAGTGCACGTTGACTAAAAATACTTTTATTTACTAATAAAAAAATTCATGATAATTATAAACTTTAAATCAAGTTTAGCCAATAAAAAGTCTGTAGCTAAAAAATATATATTATAATTGAAGATTTTTGATGATAATCGATTCACCTCAATAAAATGCATTTCTTCCATTTTTTTTTTTATCATTTCATTGTAACAGTTAATTATAAAATGGAAAAAAAAAGGTAAGAAAATGTGAAAGATATCTAATTAGATTATTTTTATAATTATATATTATTATTTATATAATTGTATTATTTATATATGTACATTATATTGTATTATTATTGAATTCATAATTATTATATTTCTGTTATTAATTTATTCTGCTACATATCATTCAGCAAAGAAAGTTCAGTTATTACGTAGTACTTATTTTCATGAAAAATCGGTTCTCGTGTAAACAACTCTATGGCGCTTCGTCGTCCCACGAATGGGAGATACTGGGGAGAGCGCGCAAATGAGGAAAGAATCGGGAATGATTTATGGGGTGCATGCAGATGCTGGCATAACAATATTATTGTAAACTTTGCGATTGCGGCATTGTTGAAGTGCCGGGAGGTGGGTCCATCGAGCAAACGCGCGAATAATGGGGGTGGCTCGGGTTTATTTGCACCCCCGTCTTCGTCGGCGGGAGGATCGTATATTTTCGCGAGGCAGACACTCCGATACACGGAGCGTCGAAGGACGCGGCGCGACTCCGAAAATGAGAAAAGAATGAGTAACCATGTTTCGTTTACGATATATCAAGAAAATCTTAAATCATTATTATCGAGATGATCAAAATATAATTATGATAGAAGAACTAAAAAAATTGAGATTTTACATTCGTGAAATAATTCATGCACGAGATAAGTAATAAGAATCATCAGTTCGTTAACTAAGATATCAAAGGAATCGATGAATGAAATGTATAATTAACACTTTGGTTACTAATTAGATAGTGACCTAGTGAACTCAGAGCCAATCAATTTTAGCGTTAAATACAAATTGCCATTTGTATATATAAATTTAGCATTGAGAACACTTTGAGTTTATACATATGTGTACATTGTGAATTTAGAGAGATTTATCAATTTTGCCAAAAACTTTTATTTAAAAAAATGTTCTTAAAATTGTTTATTTAAAAATGTATTTTAATGTAAAAAATTTACTTATAATTACATTGAATAAAAAATAATAGTAGAGGTACAGAGGACCGAATACAAAAATTTATGTGGCAAAAGGTTCGCATTAAATAAATTATAAGGATCTCATTTTTTCACACTTTTTTTTTTCGTTTCTTAATATTTACATATTTCTGCGGTTTATAAAACGGAAAGAATCTCACGGAAAGAAAAAAATAGCGGTTATCTCGAAGGAAGGTCGGCAAAGGAAGCGGAGAAGATCGAAAGAACGCGCGATATCGCGAAGGATAATATTTAAGGATTATTCCGCCTCGAATGCTAGCTATTCCGACCCATTAATATCGCTCAGCTGGCAAATTGGATTAAAGGGAATCCATTTAAAGGGATATTAGAGGACCGTATCGCGGAAGGCCGGTCCTCCGTGATTTCTTTTCACTTCGAGGACGAACTGCGAGATAAATCGAGTTTCTCCAACAGATGACATCCATGATTGAATGCTAATGACCCTTTCATTCAATTCAATCCGATTGTTACAATCCTGTTTTCACTGCTATTACTGTAATTTTTGAACATTATGTTATGATAATTTTACAGCAGAGTTAATTTCCACTTCTTTCTTTCAACAGGCAGAATCGCGATTGTGACGTTTTGTTATAAATCAAACGTCATATCAAACATGAAATGACGTTCGGTAAAAATTAATATAAAATTTTATATTACTATTTTATATATGTTTATTATTTTATTATAAACTTTTTTCTGACTCGCAGTTTTTGGCGATAAAGTATAATTATAAGTATCTTGAATGTACCTTTATAACCGGAAGGTGTTTTGTTCGCAAAAGTCGATAACTCTTGTAATCGATAACAGAGAGAAAATTTCCCACCTGAGCGCGACGATGAGCAGCGGCCATTCGCTATTAATTTCCGGAAAGAAATAATAATTTTCCACAAAAAGCATAGAAAAATTTATTCACTGGGTCTATGGGTTGATATTAATAACCGTCGTGCCGATAATAACCATCGCGAAAATTAAATCGAATTCCAAACATGCTCGTTCGTGGCGAACGAGATCGGGGTGGAAAGCGGGGGCTGAAACGGGGATCGAACTTCCTATTCCAGGGACGACACGTCCTAGGTCGGGGTTAATTAGTGGTGCGGCACGCCGCGATTAGCCGGACGCGATCGATCCACAGCTGCGTGACGGTTCCATTAGCACACCCGGTATGCAGGTCCGGTCGGACGTGGATACGTAAGGTATTTGCTATTAAGGGGAAATACGAGCGGATTCCGGGTGATACTACAGCGGAAACTCCATTTACCGCTTCTTGCACGCGTATGCGCGCGCATTATCGTCATCATCATCATCATCATTATCATCGTTCTATCGCGAATTCAGCGGGCGAAAGTCCATGTAATTTAAACGCCAGCCATTTAGATTGGAATTGATAAAAATTCTGAAACGGTAATTTTACACATGCACTGTTAAATATCAAGGAAGCAATAATAATTTAATCCCTCAAGTTAAAAATAATACTTTGTTATTTTTAACTTCAATATGTCAAAACGTAAATCAATTCATTGCTGTGATTGATTTCAAAGTAATATTTTATATTAATATATTTAATAAATAATGAACTACATTTGAATCAAATGTAATACATTTTTTTAATTAAATTGTTTAATTCATTGTTTTAGTTAAATAACGATATATTGAATAGGAACAAAATGGCAACTTACAGAAATGATTAAAAATAAATTTTAAATTCGAAATTGGATATAATTTGACATTATAACATTATATCTGTTAGATATCATGTTAAAAACGACATGAATTTTACTAATATATTTATTCATGAAAAAACTATGTGATTATTCAAGTATATTCCTATTTATTTAAGTATTTAAACAAAATATAAACTGAAAAAATAAGCTCCAATAAGCAATCGTTACCTTTTAACTATAACCGCACTTTGATGATTTTAAATAAAAAAAAAGGAAATAAATTTTATTAATTTTTGTTGTTATAATATTTAGATTTGATGAGAAAACTTAGAAATTTTGAAAAATATTTTAGAAATTAAGTGATACAATTTTTATTTATTTATAAGTACAATCTGTTTGATATGACATATAATTTTACATATAAGTCTTCATTTGGTTTGAAATTACATGTAATTTTATATAATACGTTTTTATTTGAGATGACATCATTTTTATCCTCAATTTATTTAACTAACTATAGGGTGTATCTGAAATAACTAATCATATAGTGCTATTCCTAATAAAAAATCGAAAAGTCCTCTACCATTTTGCAATTTTCGCAAATTTTCGTATCTTTTTTAATTATTCAAAACGAAGAAAATGTCTAAAATCGCAACGTAAGACAACTTTAAGATATCTTTAAGAGTTCTTTAAGAAATATCTTCAAAATGTTTCACAAAGAACACTAAAAGTTTATTGAAAGAACACTAAAAAATATCTTATATTTTAATTGTCTTATACATCGATTTTATCTGTTTATTCGGCAATGTTTAGAAATTAATATTTCGTTAATTATTGCGAAAATTGCAAAATGATACACGACTTTTCAACTCAGTTTTTTTATTAGGAATAGCACTATATAATTAGTTATTTCAGATACAAATCCTATATACCGTGATTTTTCTGCCAGTTTCATTGTTTTTACAGACTTCTGTTTTCTCTTGCAGGTTTGCAAGCTATGTACAGATAACAGAGCAGAAGTAAATGCGAAAACGAAAATATTCGTAATCATATTCAAAAAATATTCATTCAAATGGAATGATTAACTAATTATTCTTGAGAAATAAAAAAAGAAGTGTATTCGAATGAATATTTTCATTCATTTTTTATACATTTTTTAATTCGGATATTAAGTGCATTTATCAGGCACACACTACAGTAAAGAGCCACTTGCTCCCTCTAAATTTTCCCGTTACATTATGTTAAATTTCTTCATTTCTTTTCGTTACTCACACTATCGCACTATAAACACAAACTATTATATTTCCTGTATCAATCAAACACACGTACTGCGCTTTACCGATAACGTCGACACCAAACATCGATTTATATATTTCCCCGCCCTCCTCTTCTTCTCGTTCACAGTTTAACATTACAGATCCCAAAGTGGAAGAACCTAAAAATAGGGGGGGGGGGTCGCTCTTGATTATGTTACTCGGTAACATTATCAGGCAATATCATAAACCGTCGTGTATCGCGCTTATCAATGCCAATATAAAAGCATAGCGTTTCGCTGCGATAAGGTCGCCTCTTTTTTGCGGGATACTTTTTCACGACGGCGCGTTCTCGCGCTCCGCGAAGGATTCCCTACGTCAGTCGAGATCCGCAGACGAGATGGGTTGCGTTCTATCTCTCGCGCATAATTCAACCCTCCCCCCCCCCCACCTCCCCCTTCGTCCCCGCGTTTATTACGCGTTTTATTTATGCGCATTACGCGACCCACACGACGCAAAGCGACGCGACGCCGCGCCGAACGTTTTTTATGCAAAACGGAGTCATTTTCACGTAGCGCGTCGCACGACTCTCTCGATCGCGTAATATTCGCGAAAATAACTTCCGCCGCTTTTTTCCCCTTCCTTCCCACCCTTCCTGCTGCGGTGAGATTTTCGCCACGGTGCAAATTGCAGTCGCGGAGAACGCGAGTGGAATATATTAACTGGCAGACTTTTTATATGCTATGTTCGGTAAAGTTAAATACACGACGTTAAAGTATGTGTGCGGTGTCCTAAAATATCGTTCCTTTAACTAAAATATCTTTGACTAGAATTTCGAGAATTGCAAAAAAAGTTGATCATCTCGCTGAGAGGTAAAAAAAACTTACGTTATTCAACAATTGTATAAAATTAAAGACAATCAAATTTTTTTTGTGATAATATTGAAATAATATTAGACAAAAAATTTTAATGTCACAAAAAATGAAAATTGGATACTGAAACTAAATATTGTAATTAAATATTTGAAAACTCCCCCCTCTTTACTTTAGTTAAGCTACATTATTCTCGTATTAATGATTAAGATAATTACAGCATTATTTTTTTGTGACAACAATAATATTAAACAATTTTACTATCGCAAAAAACGAAAATTGCACGACAGAACTAAATATTGCAGTTGTATTTGGAACCCCCTCAATTTGTAATTAGCTAATATTTCTCGTACTGATAATTAATCTATATGTATAATTACAATATGATACATTTTATACTGTAATAAAATATACTGGGAACATATTATATTTCTCGAAGTATTCCGTAATATCGCTCTGACACCGAACAATACAGCGATGGCGAACATTTCGTGTACATTTACGCACCCCTTTCTACCCCTGACCCCGCAAAGTGTAGAACAAACGACGGGGCTTGACAGTCGCGAGTGCGGCCGGCGTAACTCGATACTCTCGCGATATTTTCGACCTTTCGAGAGGAAATCGATATTAAAGAGCGACCAGCTCGGCCGGAAAGGGGATGATGATCGGCAGGGGAGGTGAAAGGGGGTAAAGAGATGGCGCGAAATTGAAATCGCAGAGCCTCCCAGATCCAAACTACAAGGGGTAAAAAGAGGAGTGATCCGGAGTGTAACGGGAAAGGGAGGAAGGGAGGAAGGGAGATGGGATGGAAAACGGGTGGACATGTGCCGGCGGGAAAATTGAGCGTTTCACCTGCACAGATTCCATAATTAAAATCAGTCAGTACCCTCGCTCGTCATTGTCCACCCCCCCATACCAGACATTCACCCCTACCTCTGCACCCTTTTCCGTGCAGCTTCCTCCACCCCGGGATCACTGTCACCCTCCTGTCCACATTCGACGTCTCCCGCGCATTTTTGCGCTATTTAACGAGAAAACTTTTCAAATCACATTCGCTGTGACTCCCCGTGACCATCGACCACCGTCGCGTTTCCCAACCCTGGAAACCATCCATTCGTCCAGCATTCTGCGTGAAAAAATCCGCAGTTTGTAAACGCCTGGAGCGAATAAACGACGATTATCCCAAATAACTTCGTATTTATCATTACCTTTTGACTGTTATTTTAGATTGGTAATTGTTTGCAAAAATTCGTGGAAAGCCACCATTACATTATATTATACTAAAATTTATAAGAATAGAGCAGGAGCATAAAAGCATAATGTTAAACGATGCAGAACATTCAATATTAAACATAATTTAAAAGTTTTGCAACAAATTTAATAAATTTAGCGACTTCTCCACACAAACGCCTAATATATCTCATTGTTATCTAATCAAAATATTTTATATATTGTAAAATATATGAAGAAATATTTTCTAAGTAATATGTAATCCTTATTTAAGATTCCGTCCGTACTTTTAGTACTTTCCGACATGTGGAGGGAGAAATGGTACTGGAAAAGACGTCTCGTGCATCTTTCGATCGAATGAAAACGCGGAACTCATGATATTTAAGTGGCGCCCTTAGGAGGCAGACGGAAAATCGAAGAAAGGACGCAGAAGAAGACGATGGGCAGGAGGAGGAAGGAAGAACCAAGTTCCTTGCAGGATTGAGCTTCTCAAAGTAGCTCGACGAGTCGTTATAAATTGTCGCAGAGTCGGATCCCGATAGGGTGCCGTGTATATGGCAGGAGTATGAGTTGCGGAGTCTGGGTATAAGTTTGACAATCGGCGAGTTTCCTTCCGGTGGAACAAATTAATTCCACTAAGAACAAAGACGACTCGGGATGAATTCGCCGTTTTTAGCTGACATTTTGATAATGCTGCCGGAGTTTGATTGGTTAATTAAAGAAGGCTGAAATTTCACGGCTTCCTTCGAATTCGAATTATTTGAAAAATATGATTTAATTAAAGTTAAATAATGAAAGCTCTTAAAAAAATATTTTTAATTATGACAATAGTTGTTGAAAGTTGTTCAAAAAAATTAATAAAATGAAGATTATAAAGTACTTGAAAAATTCTTAAATAATAAAAAATATACATATATCGACGTTTTTATTCATTATAAAATTTATTAT
>Ga0157364_1002515_pt1 | contig 17133 bp, 7 predicted proteins | sample AttsexASBM2_FD_111476 | JGI IMG/M metagenome (GOLD analysis project Ga0157364, IMG submission 111476) | Fungus gardens microbial communities from leaf cutter ant in Ribeirão Preto, State of São Paulo, Brazil - Atta sexdens ASBM2 | ecosystem: Host-associated > Fungi > Mycelium > Unclassified ... | reverse complement strand
TATATATATATATATATATATACAGTTGACACCCAAAGCTATAATTCATATGAATTATTTTACTATGCAATTGTAATTACAAATGCCAAACACTTTTCTCTTTGATAAAAGGATTTATCAAACATTCTTTTATTGCAAGAGGATTTTCATTGCAAGAGAAATGGAAAATAGTCTTTCCCGAAAGGATACCCGTGAAGTTCTTACGTGCGAACTCTCGAAGACGTTCTTCGGTAAAGCGAAAGGCTTAGTATTTTCATGTAGAGCCTCCGTAGCTGGAATCGCCTCCCCTCCGGATTAACAAGAATCAGCGGTCTTAAAAGATTCTAGTCATTATTATACGGGACATTAGATTATCGATATCTCTATCACTCGTTCACACAGGTCTCTATAACGGATCGAAGTTATTTTTTTATACTCCTCGACGCACCCGGGGGCTCTCTCTTCGCGGCCGTTATGTCTTCACAGGACATCGCAACGTCGTAATCCTCTCTCTTTCTCTTTCTCTCTATCTCTGTCTATCTCTCTCTATCTCTGCAGCCACAACCCCCCTGACACGTTACACGGACTCTGTTTACACGTTTACGTACACTACGTGCCGAAGTTTCTTTGCGAACGATTCTCGGGCTCGGTGTGCACTTAAAAAGCGTGCTGCCTTGTTTTCTTTCGACACTTTTGGTATAATTATCTCATAGTGTTTTTTGAATAATTTTTTCATACAGTATAGAACCATGCAGCAACATAATTGTAACGTTGCAATATTGCTGCAGTACTGTTTGGAACATTGCAAATATTGCTGTAATATTGCTGAAAGGATCTGTGCTGAAAGAATCTATGAATTATTATTCCTAATTTTGCGATCGTACATGAGGTTACGTTTTCCATTTGTAATTGGAAAAAATTTAAAACAAGGTTTTAATAACGTTGAATAGTGAATGATAAGAATGGTTTTTCGACAGCTTTTAAGTGTACATCTAGCCTCAGCTTCAGCTGTCGAGACAGCGCATAGACAGTGCCTTATACACAAATACCTGGTTTTACATTTTACGCATTGACTTCTCCAGATGTTTACCATAGAACAAGAATATATCTAACGGCGCGAAGCATCCGGAAAATAGCTGTTAATTCTGTTGCCGGCCTCGTGTAAACATTGTCTTTGTATAAATAAGTGCGAAAACAGCGTTTCTCTGCTAACTTCGCTATTTCATATTTAGTCATATTACATTTACGTTTCGTGAAGAGGGAAGAAACTAAGGTCTGAAAATGCGGATCTAACAAATGATATTTTTGCCAGACTTACAGATTTCTGTGTTATAATTTTATTATATAAGTTAAGCTTTAGAATTTCATTTAATTTGTTATGTTTTCTTTACTTATTACTGTCATAAACGCTCATACAAGTTTATATTATAATTCATATTTCAGTGTAAGGATTTGTGAAATTTTGAGAAATTTAAATCCTAAAGATAGAGTGATCTTACCGAAAAGAACTATATATATTATTTCGAAGAGTCAAATAAAATAGTTAGTAGTCCTTATTTTTTGTTTTGTTTTTATTTGTTTTCTATTTGCGCGTCATATTATTGTCGCATTATTTCTAGATATTATTTTATTTATTCGATGGTCATAATTTCTAAAGAATTAATATAATTTAATATTGAAGAAACGCTGATTTCGACCGTCTGCGAAAAATGCGTCAATATATATCCAAAGACAGATCTGAATATAAGACGTCATCGTTACCGTTGTTGTTGTTAATAAATAAATAATTTACATACACACACGGGAGCGACATCGCAAGCGGGGATACCTTATTTTAGCGAGCGCATTCAAGAGTATTATGCAACAAGTAGTACAATAACCGAATATACGACGCGTGTACATGCACGCGCCCGCATTTCGTTTCGTTTTTCGAGAGTGACACTGCACTTGTGCACCTATAAACTATTTACTCGTAGTTATAAGCGATCGTAATTATAGTTGTTGATCGTAGCACGAAAATCTGCGTCTAGAACGGATGCCTCATTTAACTCATTAAATGCCGTTTAGAAAATCGTACTGCGAGACGCAGTTAACTACATTTTCAACGCCTTGGAACCAAACTATAGAACGACGCGATAATGATTGGCACTTAATGGGTTAATACAAAGCTACGTACGTGAAAAAAACACAAGTGTCTTGAGAGCTGTACGTGACTATCGCGAAAACTGTATCAGGGATTCTCAAACTCGGCGAAATTAATCTGAATTTATATTCAGATATACTATATTGTCTAAAGCTTCACATAGGATAAAATTAATTAAATCTTGTTTCTATTATTTTCTTACATTAAGAACATTTGAAACATTTACATTAAGAAAATTTTTTTTTTATTTTTAATTTTATTTTATGTCTTTTTTGGAAGGCAGTAGAAATCAGTCTAAGTATAAAAATATTTTTTATTTTCTTCATGTAATAATTCTAGCTATTATTTTATTTATTCGATGCTACTCATAATTTCTAAAAGATTAATATAACTTTATTTTCTTTATAATAAATGAAATATTGGATAAAAGAAACATTAAAAATTAAAAGGATTAATAAATAAAAATTGAAATATATAAATTCTGAACATATAATCATGAAAATAAAATAAAGTGAAGAAATTTTGTGCAAAGAGATTTAAGTATCCCTGCGACAGATAAATTGCGATAGCAAGAAATTGTACAGATTGACAACGCACGAGAAAAGTAAGAGGTACATAAAGGATCAAGACAAATGAATCTCAACAGAAAATCTTGCCCAACGAAGCGAAAGTCACATTGGTAAGACGAAGTGTGCGATAAAAATAAAATGATCGATGACGGTATAAAATTGCTGAGACACATGAGCTACAATTGTGCAAATCGTATAAAATGAATGTGAAAATCTCCAGTCTTACGAGGAATATCCGAGACGCATGGACGTGTTCGAATTAAAGTTTCGATGCAAAATTCAGGTAATTAGTATCTTAGAAAGAGAGATGTAACAATTTGCAGAGAATTTAATACTGATAAAGAATACATAGAGCTGGATATACTTATATATATATATATACAGCAAACAGGATACAACATTTTCTATTCATAAATTTCTCGGATCGATGAAAATTAAGGACAAACAATATTTCGAACGACATAACATTGCATCCATCATTGCATTGGATTCTCATCAAACTTCATTAAAAAACGTAATATAATTTAATAAATTTATATGAACGAATTTTACATTTTACTCTTCTATAAAAATAGTTTATGTAAATTATCTTTATCGATCCTGAAAAATTATTGATAGAATATGCTGTCATTTTGTATGCTGCGATAAGAAATTGAAAACGCGCTGTCGCAAAAAGAAAAGCTATTCTAATCCTCCGAGGCATAGTTTTACCAAAGCTTTTACGAAAGCCAAACAATTTCATATTTTCTGGTCAAAGGATCTACCGTAGTGTTCAAACGAAGATCGCAAAAAGGTGATTTCGAAGTAAAAAAATACGGCAAAAAAAATTATCCGTCTCGGCCCCGAAGGGTTAATCTCTTTACAAAAAATATACAGCGGATGTGTGTTGCAGCGAGTTTAGAAATTAACTGTAGATATCGTGAGACACTCGGTAGCACGAAACAAAATATTGCGTTCTCTATTCAGGTACGTGTTACGTTCGGTATCGTAATTGTGAGCTTGTAACTTAATTAAAAGATCGTGTAAGACTATACGCTTTCAGATGTTATCGCAGTAATGTAAATAAAAGAATTTCTGATGGATATCCGTGTATAGAGAGAATTAATGATTGACGTAATTAATAAGGATGCAACGGCTAATGATTTCTCGGATAATCGGATACCGGATAATTCATTTATTGCTACTGAATAAGCCGGATACTCGAATTTTATGCAAAGAGAAAAATTGAAAATCTAATTGTTTTTTTACAATAAAAAAAGAAGATTTTTTAATATTAATCATTATAATATAATATGCTAAAATAAAAATTTAATAACTAATATTTATTAAATAATTTTTCAATATTTTATTAGTGATTCTTAATAAAGTTAATTATTCAAAATAAAATTTAATAAAAACCTATTTATAATAAACTCTATAAATTTTATGAAGAATCAACATCTGTATTAAATCTATTTAAAGCTAAATATCTTATGAGTTAATAGTAAAATTAGATGCTTTGAAAAAATATTGAGCAAAGTATATATTACTAGTCAAATGGCCGGATTGCAAAAAAGTCAGATAGATACAGATTGGATATCCGTTGCATCCCTAATAATTAATATTGCATCACGTTTTATCCCTAATGCGTTAATTAATTATTTTCAGAAGAACCTATTAAGATTTAATTATTTTCAGAGAAAAAAATGGATAAAAATTTCCTCCATCATTACTTTTTTCCCTGGATTTCAATTAGTTTCGTACTTCGCATTGTTTAATTATTTAATTTTATTTCAATAAACTCATTTTATCAAGATTTAATTAGTGATATCGCATCATTGCCATTTTTTTTCGACGGCAATTGAAAGAGCCTTCATAAATTCAGATCAACGACAAGATAACGATGTGACCAGCCAGGACTTTTACGGAATCTTATTATGACCAGCAGGTAATGGAATTGCTTTTACATTATTAAACTTTAAAAGTACGGATTGCTAGGGCGATAATTGCGAATGAGTGGCATGATGAGTGGACGAATGACGAAGCAATATAACTTAGGGATTAAATATAAGAACGTTGATATTATCGTTAACAGGAGTGTGATTTAATTTTCATATAAACTGATCGCTATCTATTAAAATAAATAATTAATATTGATATGTATACAATCGGTTTCCTTTTCGAGATTGCTATCGCCAAATCTATCATGCAACATCGAGGATAAAGAAATGACTTTTGAATTTTTTTACATTAACTGGTGATGACGAATTTATTGGACCCACTTAATTATAAATTTTTTTATTAGAAATGTAAGACAATTCAATTTTTTTTTATGTTTCATTTACACAAATTTAAATTATTCTTATTAAAATATATTTAACATCCATTTGTCTTTATATGAATTATGTCATTTTTATTCCTTGAAATTAATTAATGTTTTTTAATTAACATAAATTAAATGGATCAGATTCAATGTAATAAGAATGTTATAGATTTTGGTGTTAGTTCAGAAAGATTAGCTATTTTAGCAAATTTTTAAAAATTTAATAAATTCTTTCTTACAAGAGACTTGTCATAACTCTGAAACCGATTTGAAATATGTTGTTGTCTTCTTGAAATATGTTATTAAATACAAAAATCTAGGAGATACATATTTTTTTTTATATAAGCTTAAATCTTATGTTTAAGGAGTGAAACAATCCTTTAAAAAGTTAGCTTATATTTGATAGATGATTCAGTGAAACTGTGGAATATACAGAAAAATGTTTTCGATAATATTTTTATATATATTTGATATAAGCTTATATATATTTGATAGCTTTATATATATTTGATATAAGCTAATGCAATTGTATATAGCTATATTTCGAGATTTTTCAAAAATTCAATATTTTGAAAATATTTTTATCCCCGATAAATTTTGAGGGGTCAATTAATTCCTTAAATTTCAAATTAGCCAATATAAAAAATACTGTATCTCTTAGAATTTATGTTTAACACATTTTAAGAAAGATCGAATCGTTGCGGATGATTATGACAGGCCCCTTGTTAGGTAAAAGTTTACTTGAAATTGACGAAGGAACAAGGTTTTGCTATCCGTGCAGCACTTAACTCGTCGGAACTCTAGTCTTCTGCAAGTCATGGAGAACTCATTCATAGATGATCGTTTGTCAATATCGCGAGTCCGACGTATTTATACTATTTACATGCAGTATCTAATGGTAATGCGGGATATAAAGACCAGAAACCTGGATAAACTAAAAAATGCATTTGTATAGAGTCGAAGACGGCAACGATGAACGTCAGGAACGTCCACACGATGACGTACTGCGACAAGTGCGGCGTCACGTTCACAACGCAGCACGCGCTTCTGCGGCATATTATATCCAAGCACGAGGACTCGCCGAATTCCGCAGTCTACTGCAACATCTGCCAGCGTGTCTTTAAGACCAAATGGAGTCGGGCAACGCACAACAGCAGATATCACAGAAACTGACTGAAAGCTCACCTAATGTCACAACCCCAACATGTAGTATTAGCGAATTGGCGTGGCAATTCCATTATTGATTAATAAAATGCTTTGTACCTTATACCTATTTAGCTTTTTCTCGAACTATCATTAAAAAATTTATGATCAGAATTTTATTATATTATTATTATTATAATTATTCGATTTAAATAAATTTAAATCTTGATTTAAGATGATAAGAAAAAATATCAAAAAACGAGAGAACATTTATCCTTACGCGAATCAACAATTGTTGTAATTTATTCTTCTCGTTCTTCTTCTTTATCTCTTTTTAAGAATATTTTTAAAAACTAGAAATCGTTTGTTTATAATTCATATGTTTGTAAGTTATATAATAATTATTTGTATAATAATTATTTACAAAGCTTGAAATCGAAGAATTGAAGAAATTTTGTTAATTTATTTATTTTTGGCCCATTTAGGCTATAAATTCTATTTATAATATAAATGAAAGAAAAGAAGCGGTACATAATTGGAGTAGAAGTATAATGCTCAGAACTTTAATTTTAATTATTTTTAATTATAATTTAATTAATAATTATTTTTAGAAATATAATGTCTACAATTTTAATTCGTATTTTTTGCATCATATTAGCTTGCTATATTATAATTTTTCGATAATTTTTAAGATTTCTGCGAATCGAGCTCCAAAATTAAAAATTCTTATAGTAATTTCTAGAGTCGCGAATTTTTAAAATTATAGTATCATCAATTTGTGGATTATATTTCCTGAATGCCGATTTAGCAAGGCACTCAAACATTGTATAGTTTAAGTTACTTAAGTATATTGAATAAATAAATTTCAAATCAAAAGTGTGATCGTCAAAGATTTAAATAGAAAACAATTGCAGTCGTGATTAGAGAGCAGTGTTGGTAATTGATACACAATATTTAATGCATGGAATAATTGACTATTTGTAGTATTTAATGCTGTGAATTCGGGTCAGGTCTCGTTCTTTTCTTTACCATTTATTAATAACGTATGTAAAATAATAAACAATTTATTTCCTTAAAAAGTATTGTAGATATAGTATTATAGTTTTTTGTCTTCTTTTTCAAAAAAAAAAAAATATAATCTTTCAGTATTATAATTTGAGACTTAATATTTATATGCTTGATTTGTATTTATCATTATTAAAGTCATATATTAAATAAATAATTGTGTAATTGATTACATAGTTTGGACATGACGCTTTCTTTCTCCAAATATAAAATTATTTTTATATTTTAATGTACTGTGTATTCCATATAAATAATTAAAAATAAAATCTCACGATATAATGTTATAACGCATAATATAAGAATAATAGAAAGATAACACATGTGTGTTTCAAATAAAAATAGTAAAAATAGTAAATTCATGATTAAATTACTTTATTAAATATTTATTTAGGTTGTAAAGATCACATGACTATGTTATCCTATTTAAAATAACATAGAGTTTCAAGTTCTTCTGGATCGCGCATACGTAATGATAAACATTTTGTTTTTTTTTGTTTTTTTTTCCTTCCTCTGGCTCTCACAATTTCTTAATATTCTCTCGCTGTCATTTATAAATGAGGAATGTTATATCTACAGCCTCCTCTCAACGCAAGTACCAAATGCAGCACCGAACCGCCCTGGACTTTGTAATCTTGTGCAGTCTTCTCGTCGTTCCTGTGAAATAAAAATATAACTTTCCGCGTTTTCAATATTTTATACTTATATAATTAATTAATTATACATGTCTTAATAATTAAAATTATATTCCATAAATAAAATTAGTCTTCTCTTATATAAAATCAATTCATCTTTCTAATTTCGAATTTTCTTTATACTTGCTTTGGAAGAGAATTGATTAGTCATATAAGATTTTTTATATATAATTATTTATTTCTGCTTTCATTCAACAAAAACTCAGTCTTAAACATAAAGTATGCGTCGAAAGTAATGAACATGTTATTGTTAAAGGAACGCAAATTCCAGAGGAATGGAACATAGCACATCACCACTTGGAATATATACCTTCGACCGCTAGGAAGATCTGTGCCATGAGAAGGTGCAAAATGTGCACATCAAAGGGATTTAGGAAAGAGACACGTTATTATTGCGCTACTTGTAATGTCGGATTATGTGTAACGCCATGTTTCAAAGAATTTCACATAAACGTGCGTAAAAGTTAGGATATTAAAATTGCGTTTATAAGAGAGATTCAGCTGCTAGTTGTTGATCCTGATATGAAATGATACATCGTTGAAAAGCATTGAGGTAATCATAGATATATATGAGTCGTTGCCTTCCGAACGAATCCTGATATGATATATAAAAGCTGCAGTCAAAGTCTCATTACAAATACTTTGAAGCATTTGATTGATCAATTAGAAGAAAGAATCGTACAGACTGATCAAAAAACGCTTTAAAGCATTTGTAGCAATACATTGACTCTATTCAGAATATCGACATTGCAGATACGGTCATTAAGTATTAATGTATATAGGATTCTCCCAGGGTAGTAATTATGTAATTATGTCTGGGATTTATTTCTATGTTAAAAAACATTCACATGAACCTCAGACATGATAATAATTATTATGTTTGGAGCTCATGTAAATGTTTTTTAACATAAAAATAAATCTCAGACATTACTATCTTGTAAAAATCCCATATATATTAATATCTAATCACTTTGTCATCGTAGATATTGCATATTCTGTGTATCATACTATAATTCATTCAAGAGACAACAATCCATATCCATCTGCGATCATCTTGGTATATATATATATATATGCTTTATAATGATATCCACTAGTCAGGATCTACGACTTTCACAGATTTTCCTTGTTAATATAATGGTTTTAAAATTACAAATTCAATTCTTTATCAATCACAAGTTAAAGAAATTGTTTTATGCAAATATGTCATAAAATCATAATATTTATACATACATCTGTTTGCCAGAGAATATTAATCGCTGCTGTTGAGGTGGTATTCCTTCCTTCTCTTCCACTCTTTCTTTAATTCTCTCTACCTTGTCTGTTGGTTCTATATCTATTTCGATCTAAAGAAATTATACATTAATATTGTATATAACTGATCTGAAGATTTATACATAATAAATAAATTTTTGTTTTTACTTATTGTTAAATACAATTTATGCCATTGTTAGATACTACTTATGCTCGTTTCCAATATAAATTAATTTTAATTAATCTCAGTTCAATTTAGTCATTTTTTTCTAAATTTAAGAATTTAAAAAAGATGAAGGATAAGTTAAATCAAAATTATATTGAATTAATAAATAAGACATTCATATGAAAAATAACACATTATACTTGAAGAAATAATAGCTCAGAGAATGAGAATCAGTCTCAATTCAAATATAATAACTTTCTTTTTAACTGATATAAATGAAAGTGGTAACAGAGTGAAAAGGTCAAGTTTAATTTTTCCCGTGTAACATAACTTTCCGAAATTTAAATTTAGAAATCGTTAAGATACAACAATTAACAGTTTCAAAATGGACTGAGGTGTTAGATTGTTTTTTTATTGTAACTGAGCAAAGTCAATCTATCGTTGGTAAAAAGGAAGCTTTTGTATTTCGATCATATGCATCATTTGTAAAACCGTTTGATTTTAAGATACTTGCCTCCTTCCCCGTAAGAGTCTGAAACGAAAATTAATTAAAATGAGTTACGAGCCGGCATGAATTTCGTGGTGGACAAGTTGAGGACCAATATAATTACCTTCACTTTTATCAACATCTTTCAATTATTAAAAGCTACGTTAAATTTTCACGATACTATCACCGATTAAGACTCGCCAACGCTGCAGAAAAAATGAACAGGCGAAAAATCTATGAATCGCAAAATACTGTCACTTTACTGCACGACTCTAACCTAATTCGTCGACTTGCACTCGTCGTGTCGCCGTCTATTGGCGACGAACGTTACTATGGAATAAAACTACATGTTTTTATTCAGCTCTTTATTTAGGAAATTAAATTATGTTCTATTCACATATTTTGTACATTTAAGAATATCTATAAATTATTGTTATAGATTACATTCCTTCAATCTTACTTTAAATATAATCCTAACGAAAATTTTTTCAGAATTTTTAAATATAAATTTCAGAATTCTCTAGAATTCTGAACAATTTTATAATTTTTAAGAAAATTTCTTAAATTTTTTAGATTAGATAGATTTCTTAAATTTCTAAAATTTCTTAAATATAAATTAGAACTTTTCAAAAGTGCTAAGAAATCTGCATCTTTTCTGAAATTCTTAAATATTCTAAAATTTCTCATTCTATAATTTCTGAAAACTTATGAACTCTGGAAAAGTTTAAAGTAGTTTTTTACACATTACATTATGAGAAAATTAAATAAAAATTTAATTTTAAAATTTAAAAATTTCAGAATTCACACATATATGAAAAGAATTTAAAAAAGATGAAGGATAAGTTAAATCAAGATTATATTGAATTAATAAATAAGACATTCATATGAAAAATAGCACATTATACTTGAAAAAATTTTAAGAACAAAAGAAGGTAGACTTTCTCAATAAGTATTTCTGAAGTGTTCCAATTCACATAAAAATTCTGAGAAAAATTTTCACCAGGCAATTAGATCTTAATCTAGACATATATCATAATTAAGTAAATATCACATTTTGTACTTTATAAAAAGTTGTTTTTATATATTGAATATGATTTAACGTAATGATTATAGTCATGCAATAAGTTGTTAGAAAAGCATAATTTGCAAAAAAATTCTTTGTTTCTCACGTAATTATATATCTAACGTAATTGGATATCTAACGTAATTATATTGTTGAAAAATTGTTGATTAATAATGATAAAGTTTCTAACGATCTGTCACAATTTTCAGCTTCTCTTCTTGAGCCAACAGTTGATTCTTTATCTTTTGTAACAGTTCTTTCTTCACAGAGTCTGGTACAAGCGTGCGAGCTCTGCTAGTCACTGTGGACAGCAGCGTGTCATAAGAGATATCATGGCCATGCTCTTTTATTATTTCCTTTGAGATCAGCTTCACTTGATCCCGCCATCCACATTCGACTAGTCTGCGCCTTAACAATTCTTTCAGTCTAAAAATAAATTTCACGGGCATACAATATTTTGTTTTAGATAAGAAATAATTAGATTTATTTGAAAATTTTCTCTAGTAATCAAAATCCTGACTATTACAAAATATAATTCGCAATTCACCTTAAGGAAATTATTTGAAACTAAATGTTGATGTAAATATATAAAATTTTGATACATTGTATTTACCCATCACGATCGCCAACCATGACCAATCTCTGATGTGCTGTCTTCATTAATAATCTTATCTAAGCGTAATTCAATTTAGAAAGCTTCTCTATTGTTGTTTTGCTATTAACCTTTCAAGTCAAATAATTCAACAATAACAAGGCAGTTGTTTTGATGAGCAAGATCATTTTAAGCCGGTATTCCAACTTGGATTTCATTCAGGATGCTAATTGGTTTGTGATATAGGGAATTTCTAGGATTTTTCAAGTTTATGCTCTGCTATCACCATAATGTAGGATTCACATTGTGTACGATGGCTGTGGTCAAATACTCGTATTCATAGTCAGGCCTTATATTTAAGGTTTCCTTAATTTATTTTCAGAACTCTAAGAATTATTTCATTGGCTACATCTAAAGATAAATTTAAGGAAGCTTTAGGTACAACAAGGTTTGACTACGGGCAAAAAAGTTTCGCTACAAATGAAGCATTTGATGGACCAATTAGAAGAAAGAATTTTACAAATGACCAATTAAAAAAACTTTACTGACCAATTAAAAAAAACGCTTCAAAGCATCGCGTTGATCTTGATATTCGATGTACGCAATATGAATCATGGGCTGCGTTCAGCAGAATGTTCATTTTGCAATTGTTGGAAGTTTTTTTCGCGCTGATTGGGTTATGCTTTTAGATCAAGAAAAATAGTCCTATCTCAGCAGAGAATCATAAAATGGTTGCAAAACTGTTGTGTTCGGCTAAACGTAGCTATTGTGTGAAAATGTAATTTTGATTGGACATACTTTTGATTGGTATTTGTAGACAGGTATTTATAAGTCGATATATTTAAGACTGTTTTAAGTTTTAGATTAATATTTCAAGTTTTAAGTTAATATTTCAAGCCTCATACGGAGACTTTTCAAGCTTTTTGATTGGCTGTAGGAGAGAATCTCTAACCCTCTTTATTTTGTAACCAATCAACACACTTAAAAAGTTTATCATGACACATGAATAGCGGATATTTATGCAAAATACTTAACTAAATGAGTACGATCAATGCGATGCTGCAAACTTTGAAGCGTTTTTTAATTGGTCAGTTTGTAAAATTCTTTCTTCTAATTGGTCCATCAAATGCTTCAAAGCATTTCTAGCGAGACTTTGACCACCAATATCAGTAGTAGTCATAGACAGTTTTAACAATTGATAGTTATTTGTTAAAAAATTATTAAAAAGTAAAATAAAAAGGTTGAGATTGTTATCTGTAAATATGCAATTTATGCAAAATATTCAGTTAAATATTTTGCATAAATATCCGTTTAAATATTGGACTTAAGATGTCATAAGCCAATTAGAGGATTGTATTAATATCTAGATAATGTCTTAAGACATTATCTATAAGATATTTTAAAATAAAAACGGAAATGAAGACCGCCCATATAGTAAATATTATCTAAAGAATCTCCGAATTAATCTACTGATTATTCAATTGAAGCTAACTAATTACATGTAAAACTAGTCTTACTTAAGACTGAATTAAATATGATCTTGAAATATAAACTTGATTGGAAAACTTGAAAAAGATTATTAAAATTATAATATCAAAATTATCATTCTTTTTAAGAATTATTAGCAATCATATGATTTTGTATTCAATTCTAATCTTATAATTATATCATCTTACAATTTCATTTCATTCAGCCAATGGCTGAAATCAACAGAGATAATTAATCAGCACTTAATAATTCTTTAATATGATTGATTCTTGCTTTCAGCTCTTCGCTGGATCTAAATGTAGAAACCAATTGTAAGAAATTAAAGAATTACTAAGCACTGATTAGTTTTTGCAGATTTTTCTTTGCTGAATACAGCCATTTCGAGATCGTAATGATCGTATTTGAAATGATCTTAAATGTAAAATTAGAATTTGAATGCTGCTCTATAAACATCGGCTTAATCTTGTATTTAAATTGAATTTTCTTAAAATTTTTAGATCTCTCAATTTTTTTCACCCAATGGAATGAAATGTTTATATAATATCATCAAGATGATCTTGAATATGAGATTTGAATATCAGAATACTGTTCATGGCTGGTAATGAAGTGATTGAGAGAATTTTCTTATAAGAACTTATTTTTAGTATTTTCTTTTCTTGTATATGAGTCAGTACATAAATTGTGTCATGTAAGTGTTAATAATTGTGCTAATAATGATAATGAAAATAATATAATTTGAATAGGATAAGAGATTACTGTATATATTTACATTGGCTTGCTGGCATTTTTGTATGGCAAAGAACCGGTTAACCTTAAATTAAACTCTTATAGAATTTAATATTTTTGTAATATTAAAAAATATTTTTTTATTTTAGAATATGGCGTCAGCAAGAGCGTTAAATCACATTCTTCAGAGAAGGCGTTTGATCATCCATATGCCAAACATCTCATATTGTCTTAGTATTGTTCCTAGTATTAAACACAGTGTTTGTTATTCTACAAAAAAATCTGTAACTAAAGTAGACTCCAATGAAACTAATAATCAGGTACAGATTGGTACTGCAGAAGTAGGTAAATTTCACATGATGTATGTTATGTATTATTCTCGTATAATGAGTATCATCTTATATCTTTTTTTTTAAGTTAAAGAAAACTTGAAATCTGCTGGATATCTTGGAGTAATAATAGGTGGCATTGGGGTTACTGCTTTTATGTTCTACGCTCTATTTTCGGAGCTATTTTCCAGCAAAAGTCCATACTCTGTTTACAGCGAAGCTCGTGTCCGTTGTATAGAACATCCAAAGGTCATGGATATTCTTGGAGCACCTGTAAAGGCTTTTGGAGACGAAACTCGACGTGGACGTAGAAGACACATCACGTACCAGATAAAAAATTTTTTTAAATTTTTAAATATAAACTATAGATATACATTTTGTATATGAATCCTGCTGCGATATCTCTGTATTTATTTTTTTCAGTCATACATATTACATTAAGGATGGCGTGAAGTATATGAGAATAAGATTTTATGTACAAGGCACGAGAAGGCAGGGAACAGTATATGCAGAAGTAAAAGAGGTAAGACTTAATTGAAAATTACAATTGAAAAAACAACAGGAACACATAGAGAAGAGATTTCAAATGAAGAATACATTAAATTTCTGATAGGTTGAAATTTGTTACATTCTGTTACTATTGCCTATGCTTTTCATTGTGTCTCAGCTTAAGTTTGCGAGTTTGTAATTGGGAATGATATGTTTACCGATGATATATTCAATTTTAATTACAGAATGCGTCTGGCAATTACGAATATTCATATCTGTATGTTACGGTCAATCATGTTGGAACAATTGTGATAGAGGACAACCAAAATACTACTACAACGCAGCAAGATAACAATTCTACGATGGATTTTAACTTCCTACTGAATAATCGTTAAGTGTATGATATAATACATTGATATGTAAATAGCGTTATTGGAATGTATATGCAATATATGAAGTTTTATATAAAATGTAATTTTTCTTATTTATATTTTTATATATTTTTATCTATATATTTTTTGTATAGATAAGATGACAGAAGAGTGTTAAATGTCAATTAATTATTGCCTCTCAAACAAGACATGAAAGCTGATTAAGACTTCTCAAATAAAAGCTGCAGTCATTTAACCAGGAATATAATTTTTCTTTTTTACATTATATTTTTCTGATTATGTAATAGTTTTCATTATGTAATAGTTTTCATTATATGGAATCTGTTTTTCTCGGTTCTTATGACGTTGTTTATTTAGGAGCTTTCATCATTTTGTACTTCTACACTTATTCTAAATTTGACTGAGAGAGTAATAGGAGAAGATTCATAAGTGTCCCGGCATGTCCGCCACGGAAACTGAACTGACTTACGAAATTCAGAGAACAAATTCCTGCGTGACGTAAGAGCTAAAAATATGTATTATCCTCGCTATCATTTACTCATGCTGTTACATGCGTTTACATTAGTGTGCCTTTTACGAACGCTAACTATTAACTAATATAGGCGCGACGTAGCAATTCGTGTACCAAATTATTTATTTCCTCACAGCGCGCGCGCGCGCGTGTGTGTATGTGTGTGTGTGTGTGTGTGTGTAATTGTTAATTATGTATATATTATTTTAAGTATAATAATTTTGTGTGCACGTATACTCTCTCGTTCTGTAAAAGAGAGATTCATATTCTACGTATCAAATGTTTAATGTAATTTAATTTAAATTTTTCCTTAAATTATTTGCACTTAATTTTAATTCAACTTGACAAATTTCTTAATTTAAATAAGTAAAAAAAAATAATAGGCTGAGACTAGTGCATAATAATATTTTTATATAAATTCTACAATAAATACATCTTTCACTTACATAAATTGCACTTAGCTTACTATCGGACTTGCAAAATGCATCATAAACTGAATTAGTATCACAATTAAATTGATCGCTAGTTTGATGATAATGCGATTAATGCTCTTTAAAAGATTTATTACGAAAAATAAAACTAAAAGTTGTATTCAGAATTTACATATAAAAATATTATTGGTCCTAGAGATCTACGGTCCTTTGGACCGTGCGTATTAGTCTTTTCTTTACCTACTTTCTTTATTTATGTAGTATGATTTAGATTATCTTGTTATTCTGAACTTAATTTTTTTATGATATTAACAAGTATAATATATTATTACATTTGAATAAATATTTCATTTCTCTAATAATATCGATTTATAAATAAAATAAAATTTTCCATATGACCCAATTTTTCTAGATAAAGATTTTTATGTATCCTTGTAACGTTTTATAAACAACTCGGCGATATAACATAGCAATTTACATAGTAAAAATACGTAGGAGCTGTGCAATGGAGTCATTAACGAGCGCAGCATCCACTTTGCTATCTGAAGAGGCGTGTCTAAACAGTATTACATAAAAGATACTACATTAGTATATTCGCATATCATTACTGTTAAACTGTCTCTCCTAAAAGTTAATCGAAGACGGGAGATACTATCGTTTGCTTCGCTGCCAATGGCAACTAATTGTCGCTGACAGTCGCTCGACAACTCAGTACGGAGGCCGACACGCTGTTTTAAGCATCTCGTAGTCACACGCGCTCGGGATGTGCACAGTGATGTGATATCGTGCAAAGTCTCATTTATAAAAGAAAAATATCTTAGATTATTATTCCACAGGTACAGAATTACATTTCGAAGTTGTTTTAAAAGAAATTTTATAATTACGAAAAAATTAAAATATTAATATGTATATGTTTATGGACAAATACATAGTGTATATATTTATATAATTTATATTAAAAAAAATTAACATATATATTTTGTTAATAAATATAAAAAAATTTTATTACTCATTTTTAATACTATGCTATTACAAAAATATGACTTACGAATAATTTTCTAATTTATTTTTAAGTAATAAAAACCTGAATAACACCAGATACAAAATTTATTACAAACTTTTAATAAAATTTATTGTTTATTAAAACAATAATTTATTAAAAGATAAGTAATATTATTAATTTTATATATATATATATATTTATTTTAATTAGGACAGAATATAATTGAAGTTATGCAGTAGAGAGTTATGTGTTAGAGTAATAAAATAAAATATTGCGTGATAAAGATATCTTAAATTCATAAATTTTTTA
>Ga0157364_1002514_pt1 | contig 17134 bp, 20 predicted proteins | sample AttsexASBM2_FD_111476 | JGI IMG/M metagenome (GOLD analysis project Ga0157364, IMG submission 111476) | Fungus gardens microbial communities from leaf cutter ant in Ribeirão Preto, State of São Paulo, Brazil - Atta sexdens ASBM2 | ecosystem: Host-associated > Fungi > Mycelium > Unclassified ... | reverse complement strand
GTTACACACACATATATATATATATATATATATATATATATATGTATACAAGAATTTTTTGAAATGTTAAAAGTAAATTAGCATATTTTAAATTAAATAAAATTCATAATATGATAATTTATTATAAACACGAATATGTTAGGTATAACATGTTCACAATCATATTGGTATGATTTATTGTTTTAGTTCACACAATTCGTGGAATTCAGAAAGTTCAGATTCAGAATCTGATGAAACTGAGAATCGTAGACCTCCACCTAGCAAATCCTTGAACAGACGCGCGGCACAAAAAGCAAAAGAGAAAGCCAGAGTGCGAAAGAAACGTATTTCTGATTCTTCTGATAATTCTTCCTTTGACAGTGATGATAATAGAAGGTACATATAAAAAAAAATTGATTAAAAAGATGAAAAGATATATAAAAACATATATAAAATAATTATGCATTATGATATATAAAAATAATTATGCATTAAACTTAATTATTAGGCAAATTAATAGACGGGCAGGTACGGCAGTTAGTTATAAAGAGGAAAGTGAAGAAGGTACTGATAGCGAAGATTTGGTTGAAGTTGACGAATCGACCGCTGCGTCAACAGAACCTGACAATGCGGAAACTATTGAACAAATTTTGGGACAGAGGATGGGCAAGAAAGGAGGTTGGTTCTATGAGTGAGACACGCACACACACACACACACACACACACACACACACACATTGTAATGTTGATTGAAATATATTAAAGTATTTCTATTATATAATTATACGCAGTTACCGGCAACATAACGACAATCTACGCTGTCGAAGACAATGGTGATCCTAATCCAGAGGATTTAAGTAATCTGGAAACTGAAGTACAATATTTGATCAAATGGAAAGGATGGTCTCACATACATAACACATGGGAATCAGATGAATCTTTAAAAGCACAAAAAGTATAGTATTATTAAAATATTTAAAAAATTTTTGTCAATTCACAACTATGATGTCAGGAAATATTCATGACCTTATGTCTATTAGGTAAAAGGATTGAAGAAGTTAGACAATTTTATCAAACGTGAACGTGTAATTGAATATACGAGAGAGCACGCTGAGCCAGAGGAGTTGGATTATTTAGAATGTCAATTGGAACTTAAACAAGATCTTCTGAAAAGTTACAACAATGTTGAGAGGATTATTGGTATGATCTCTTTATTTCAAAATTAATATTTTAAATATTAATTTTAAATATACATACACACACACACACACACACACACACACGCGCGCGCGCGCGCGCGCACGCACGCACGCATGCACGCACGCGCTCACGCACACGCATAAAACACACACAAAAAAAATAGAGCAATAGGAGTCAGGCGCAGTAATTGTTGTGCAAAACAAATAATGTGAATACAACACAAAAGTCTATACTAGCGGGTTATTTAATAAAGATTTTTGTATTGTATCCACATTGTTTGTTTTGCGTAACAATTATTGCATCTGATTCCTATTGCCTCACTTTCTTTTCTATTTTCTTTGTAAGGAATCTTTGCAAATTAACTGTTTTATATATATATATGTCTATACATACATATATATGTATATGTGCGTGTGTGGAGAGAGAGAGAGAGAGAGAGAGAGAGAGAGAGAATATTTAATGTCTTTTCTATCTATAAATATAAATTATGATGATGTAATAAATCATTGTATATTTTCATCAGCTGATTACAAAAAACCAGACTCGGTATATCCTGATTATTTCTGTAAATGGGAAAATTTGTCATACGCTGAAGCTACATGGGAAGATGGAATTTTGATAGTGAAAAAATGGCCAGAGAAGATAAAGGAATTTTGTGACAGAGAAGATTCCAAAAGAACACCGAGCAAACATTGCAAAGTTCTCAAATCTAGACCTAAGTTTTATCAGTTGAATGAACAACCTACTTACATGGGCAAGGAAAAAGATTTAATATTGAGAGATTATCAAATGGATGGACTTAATTGGTTGATACACTCTTGGTGCAAAGAAAATAGGTACATAGATTTTTTTATAATAAATAACGACACTAAAATTATTAATTATTTATTTAATCTTTTAATTATCTATTTTTTTTCTAGTGTTATATTAGCCGATGAAATGGGTCTCGGCAAAACAATCCAAACGATATGCTTCCTTTATTATTTATTTCACACGCAACACCTTCACGGACCATTTTTACTAGTAGTTCCTCTGTCAACTATGACTTCCTGGCAAAGAGAGATGTCTCAATGGGCACCTGACATAAATTTTGTCACTTACTTGGGTGACATCAATTCTCGTAATGTCGTAAGTATTCTTTTTCACCTGCAATGTTTGACATTCTGAGATTCTTTAAATAAATCGCATAAATTTTTTTCAGATTAGGGAATACGAATGGTGCTACCAGGATTCGAAGAGATTGAAGTTTAACGTCATTCTTACGACGTATGAGATAGTACTTAAAGATAAAACATTTTTGGGTGCCTTAAATTGGGCGGTATTGCTAGTAGACGAAGCTCATCGATTAAAGAATGATGATTCTTTATTATACAAAGCACTTACCGAATTTCATACCAATCATCGTTTATTGATTACTGGTACTCCATTACAAAATAGCTTGAAGGAACTGTGGGCCTTATTACATTTTATTATGCCTTCAAAGTTAGTTTCTGCCTTTTTAAATTTTTCTATCTATATAGATATATATTTATTAGATATATATTTATGAAAATATCAATTTAATTTATTCTATTTTGTATATTTACATTTTGTACATTTGTTATTATATTGTTCGGATACAGATTTGCTTCTTGGGAAGAATTTGAAAAGCAACACGATAATGCTGCACAGAAGGGATACTCCAAGTTGCACAAACAATTAGAACCATTTATTCTGCGTCGAGTTAAGAAAGATGTCGAGAAATCTTTGCCTGCTAAAGTCGAACAGATCTTACGAGTAGAAATGACGTCTGTGCAAAAACAATATTACAAGTGGATATTGACAAAAAATTATGAAGCATTGCGAAAAGGCGTGAAAGGATCTACTACGACATTCTTGAACATTGTTATTGAATTGAAAAAATGCTGTAATCACGCCTTTCTCACGAAACCGATTGATGCCGAAAGGGAAAAGACTAATGAAGATTATTTGCAACAATTAATTCGTGGTTCTGGCAAATTAGTGCTTCTAGATAAATTACTAGTGAGATTGCGCGATACGGGACACAGAGTACTGATATTCAGTCAAATGGTCAGAATGTTGGATATTCTTGGTGAATATCTACAAAGGAGGCATTTCCCATTCCAAAGATTAGATGGAAGTATAAAGGGGGAATTAAGAAAACAAGCGTTGGATCACTTCAATGCTGAAGGATCGCAAGATTTTTGTTTTCTATTGTCGACGCGAGCCGGTGGTCTCGGCATTAATCTTGCCACTGCAGACACTGTGATAATTTTTGATTCTGACTGGAATCCGCAAAATGATTTGCAGGCACAGGCCAGAGCGCATCGAATAGGACAAAAGAATAAGGTACATTAGCAATTGTTTCAAATCGATGCTCACTTGTAAATTTTTCAAATAACTTCAATTTTTTAATCAAATTCATGTTGTATTTATTGTATGTAGGTAAATATTTATCGATTGGTTACTAAAAAGTCAGTCGAGGAAGAAATTGTTGAACGCGCGAAGCAAAAAATGGTCTTAGACCATTTAGTGATACAGCGAATGGATACAACTGGTAGGACAGTGTTAGATAAAAAGAACGCAGGAACCAATAGTAATCCATTTAACAAAGAAGATTTGAATGCTATTTTAAAATTTGGCGCCGAGGATTTGTTCAAAGACGAAGAAGATGGAGATGAGGAACCAACTGTGAGTTTATTAGCACATTTTACACTTTTGCTAGTTTAATTGAACAGTTTAATTGAAAATATGAGAGCTGATTAATATTTAACGTATGTATACTATAATATTAGAAGTATTATTAACTTTGAACACATCTATTCGAATATAACATTAGTTTGATATATTGAAATGTTTACATAATTTTATTTTAATAATTAATATTTTTTCTCTAATAAATGTTAATACAATCAATATTTTGTTATAAATATTATTTTGTAATATTAGTGCGATATTGATGAAATATTAAGAAGAGCTGAAACGAGAGATGAAGGACCGACAACGGTTGGCGATGAATTGTTGTCCGCCTTCAAAGTCGCCAGTTTTAAAACAGCATTTGAAGAGGATTTGGAACCTATTAATCAGCCAAATGATAACGATGATGAAAGTAAAGATTGGGTAAATATTTCTTCTCTCTTAATTTATTTTTGTGTGTGAATTAATAACTTTAAAAATCTATATAAACATATTATTCTTATTATATTGAGTTTTATTTAATATTTTTTTATATTTTAGGCCGAAATCATTCCGGAGAATTTTCGAAGGAAGGTAGAAGAGGAGGAAAAGTCCAAAGAAATGGAGGATCTGTATCTACCACCGAGAAGTCGGAAAACTCTTCAGCAACTCAATCAGAGCGAAGGTATTTTTAAAAGAATTTGCATTTAAATGTAAAATATTTAAGCAAACGCATAAATGTTATTTTGTATTTATTTTTAGGGAAAGGTAAAAAGCGGAAAAAAGTACAAGATGATAGTGAGGACGGCGAGGAATCGGGTAGCGAAGCGGAAGGAAGCGACGATGATAGACCTAAGAAAAGAGGCAGACCGAGAGTTACGCCACGCGAGAATATCAAGAGTTTCACTGATATTGAGGTATGTATAACGAGTCTTATTTTATGAGAAATTATTTAATCTCTCTTTAATATAATAATGTTATTGTCTTTTACAGATACGACGGTTCATCAAGAGTTATAAAAAGTTCCCAGCGCCTTTAAAACGATTAGAAGATATCGCAACTGACGCTGATTTACAAGAGAAACCGATGACAGAATTGCGCTTCTTGGGCGAGCAATTGATGTCTAGATGCGACGCATGTTTAGTAGAATTTGAGAATACCGCGAAAGAAAATAAAGGTGGCGAGGAAGAAGGCAAAGGACCAGGTCGTAAAAGGGGACGAGGACCCACTTTTAAGATAGGTGGTGTAATGGTGAACGCAAAATCATTCTCAGCCGCTGTTAAAGAACTCGAGCCTTTAGAACAAGCTTTGCCATCTGATCCCGAACAACGTGCTAATTGGCATCTTGATATTAAGTAAGTTTAAAATTTATATAATTAATTAGTCTTAAGTAATATTAATTTTTTGTGTTGTCTAACTTAATTTAAATAGTGAAAAAATTATAATATAATAAAATTAATTAAAATTAATTAAATTAATTTTACATACTTCTTTAAAATTAATTATGAAAAAACAGTAAAATGTTTTCACTACAGATTGAAACCAGCCAATTTCGAATGTGAATGGACTTCTGAGGATGATGCTAGACTGTTAAAGGGTATATATCAGCATGGCATGGGTTCATGGGAGGCAATAAAAACAGATACTAGTTTGAAACTCGGCGATAAGATTTTTCCCAATGGCAATAAAGTACAACTCAAACGTGTGAATGCACGTGCGGAATATCTCTTGAAGATTTTGAAGAAGCAAATTGATCTTAAGTTAGGAGTGGTAAGATCATTTGATGTATAGCATGTTAACGGACGTCTATATTGGTCTTTTTTATTTCTACAGGATTATCTCTTTTTCCTTGAGTTAGAAACCGAATACAAGGTAATATCCCGACTGTTCCCATCTTTTCATTTTTTCCTATATTTTACCAAGACTATCCTATTTTACCTATCTTAGCAAGCAATCATAAAAGCAATCGTAAAATATACGAAAGAGTTGTAGAATGTAAATTTTGATATTAATATGCCTAATATATAAATTATATTTTCTTTTTAAAAGTTTGCATTTATAAATTACCTAATTATTTTAGACGCGAATGAGGAAACCGAGGAAGCCCAAAGAGGTGAAAGCAATTACCAAAGAAATTGTAGAAGATAACGATAGCTCCGGTGACGAAAATAAAAAATCAAAATCTAAAATTGACAAAGTAAGTTTTAAAAGCGAGAGAGTAACTTTTTGTATTTCGTGAATTTATGGAATTATACGTCTATATATATATATGATTTTAGTCTTCAGTTAAAAAAGAAGATGAAAACGTTACAAAAAAAGATATCAAAGAAGAAATCGATGATGTACCTGATGAAAAGAAAAAAGATAAAAAAGTTAAAAAGGAGAAAAAAGATAACAAAAAGATGAAAAAGAATAAGCAAGCCGCAGGTCCTATGCATTTTACTGCAAATAATGAACCAAGAGCTGTCGATGTAATCGGTGAATTAGATCCACCAGTATTTGATGAGGTTAATTCTTTTAAAAAATTTAATATAAATTTATATGTACATTTAATACACGTATATGTTTTTCTTATAACAACTTCTATAAATTAAATGTCTATAATATGCATAATATAAATAAAATCGAAGAAAAGTGATTAATATATTTTTATCTCATACAGTGCAAAGAAAAGATGAGACCAGTAAAGAAGGCGTTAAAGGCCTTAGATACACCAGATATGTCTCTGAGCGAAGAAGAGCGAGTTGCTCGCGCACGTCGAAGTCTTTATCAAATTGGAAACCATATCGACTCGTGTCTGGCGGAATATAAAACCCCTGAACAAAGCAAAGAATGGAAAAGTAATCTTTGGTACTTTGCTTCCAAGTTTACGACCTTCAAAGCGAAAAAGCTTTACAGAATGTATAAGAATCTAGTAAAAAAGAAGGATGGCGACAGCAATGGCGGTGCCACATCTAGTCCTGATAAAAAAGAGGATACTTCTAGTACTACAAAGGTACTGTGCGCATTACTTTTAATTTATTGCATAGAAAACAAATAGATGAGAAATTATAATAATTTTCTGTTTTATTTGACAGAAACACAATCTGGAAAAGATATCTCACGAGAAACATTTCGACAAGCAACAGGCAGATAACAGTAATAAAGATAGCAGAATAATGAAACGTAAAGTTGATGATATCGAAGAAAACTCGAATAGCAGTACGCAAAGTAAGAAACACCTTTCAAGTATTTCCGCTGTCAGCAGCAATATCAGCAGCACGTCCACAGTTACTATCGGTGCTATTACGATTACGCCTATAACGTCAACGCCAAATTCCACATCGAATACCACTAATAGCGCAGATACATCGCGACATAAAGAACAAAAAGAATCGAAGCATAAAGATATGAAAAGAGATAGGGATCGTGATAGAGATAGAGATAGGGGACATGACAGAGGTGATAGATTAAGTATGAACAAGGATGATAGAATTAGGAGAGACGGTGGATATAATATGGGACATTATAGTGGTAGTAGGGAAGATGATCATTGGTTATCCAGAGATGGAAGAGATATGAGAGACAGCAGGTACGGGTAAGCTTATTTTTTATATCCATATATACCTCCATGTTTTTCTAATATTTCTATATTTAATTTAATTTTTTTTCATTCAACTCATGTAAAATTATTTAGATTATTAAACATGAATAGAAATCTTTGCTCTATTGTTATTTAATTCTTCATTATTTATGTATTCAGAACATCCTTATCCTATAAATTTGCTAAATACATGAATGCTACTTATATATATTATCGTATTGTTGTACAATTATATTGTTTTGCATTTTTATTTAAAGGATGTATCAATTTTATAATAATTATAAATAATCACAAAGAGAACAGTATCATGAAAATTGAGATGTAAGGATTTCAGAAACATATAATAGTGCGAATAATTACATTTAAAAAACTACACGAATAATGTAAAGTTAATTATTTCTTAACTGCGCAATTTTTTTTTATAGATTCGGAGATCATAAGCGCGATCGCTTCGATCTTTATGGTCGAATGTCGGGTGGTTATCACAGGGACAGAGACAGAGATCGAGATCGTGGTATGCACATGAATGATAAAAGAAGGTGAGGAATAGCTCATCTGTATATACATCTGATCTATTTCACGAATTTTGTTTCAATGAGTATGATTTTTCAGTGATTATTATCGATACTCGTCGGGACCACCGAGTTACGGATATGGGCCAGGTGGCTATGGAGGTAGCAGCGGTGGTGGTGGTTATCCGCCCACGGATATTGCATCAAGTCATTTCAGAAGTCGTGGTTATGCAGGAGATGGTTACTCCAATGATTGGCGGCCGAATAAAGATTACAGGCGAGACTACGATAGAAGACCACCGCCGCCAAACGCCAACTCCTAGTGCTTCTTTCTTCCTCGGTTGTGACACGATATCGAAATCATTTTGTGTATAATTTTGCTGCGAGTGAGAGCGTTTGTGATGACACTGGCTCTCTTACGTCTCTACGTGGGAGAAATACTGAATGCACGGTGCACGATGTTCTGTGAGCATGCACTTGTACCTATATGTATAAAAGAATTATTCCGATGTTTGTTATATAACAAACGGATAATATGATCGAAGATGTGTCTAAGATATGCATGATACTCCCTAGATTATAAAATTTTAGACATATGGAAAGGAAAGAAATACGAGGGAGATTGAATTATATCCTCGGCGCATAACGAGAAGAGAAATTTTTATATATCAGAACGTATATCGGTGGAATATGTTAAGGCATACGAGTAAAACAGTGTTGGTTTTTTTTTGGTATAGTACGTACTAAGAGAATGTAACCAGTATAATTTCCCGGAATTTTTATTAAAATCATTAAAGTCATTTTTATTTAAAATAAATACATTTTCCGTATTTACAATACGATAAATGAAAACTATCCAAATTATACTGGAATAATTCTAGAGTACAATGATACTTTTTACAATTTTTTAAATTAATAAACTAATTCTTGCATATTCGAGTTCGATTTTATCGTGCAATTGTGAAAAAAATTAACGACATTAGAATCATAAATGTATATATTTTCTACTATATACTATCCGGATGTGGTTCAATTGACGATTTGGAAGTTTCTGCTTCTTAGTTGCACAAATTAATTGATGTTTTCTTGGAAAATCTTGATGCTCTAAAGCGTTACGCGTTCTAGAATACTCTGTAAAATGTTAAATAAGCCACATCCTAAACTGTCCCCGAACATTGATTGTGCCGTATCCTCTACCATATCTTTCGTTATGTAAAATAAGTAAACAGCTTCCGCGCTACGCGCATATATTTTGCATTTTCGATACTAATTATATATGTATATTTAGTTTAGAAATACAGCTCGCGCACATAATCGCCTCGAATAATGATATCTGGTTTCATTGTTCTCATTTGAGAGTCAGATGAAAGTTAATAATTAGTCGGCTCTATGCTTAATGCAATCCAATTTGATAGCGTTACAGTAGACACAGACGGACGATGATGTCGCGTTATAGTATAATGTCTGTGAAATTGTACAAATCTAACATATACATTTTCTCTATATAAAAATGAAAAGGAATATTGTGTTTCACAGAAATGGAAATTATATACGAGATTATCCAATACGATATGCACACTGAAATCATATGCTGTGTCGATCTATTGTACTTGCTAATAAAATATCGGTCGACAATTAACGCGTTAATTCAGCAACCACCTAACATAATCTGTTACGCGAATCAAAATGGTGGAAATACAGATTGGATCGCACCTTTTTTTCGATAGTCTTCTGACGCGTTTGTGATTTGAAGAGAATAGAAATAGATAAAAGTACTATTTTTGCGTTCATTACTTTATGATACCATAGTTCTGAACATACAAAACTAATGTGACATACTTGTAAATATTAGCGTAAGACCGATAATTATACTCCGTTCGTATCGAACTGTTGTATCACTTAATACAGCATTATGCTTTCCTTATTTAACATAGAGTATGAGGAAGTATTTGCTACCTCAATCTTGTTTCAGTCAAAAAGAAGAAAAAAGAAAAGATAAAAGGAGAGAAAGAGTGAAAGAGAGAACATTGATATAATAAGGATTTTATCTATAATATCACATACTAGAACATCTCCCGTAAAATATTTTTTAACTGAAAAGATTTTAAATTTAGCGATTGACTAAAGATAATCAACATTTATCAAAAATAATCATGTTTTGCTCTAATTAATAATGAACAGTTGATATTTCTTTGTTATAAGGAAAGACTTCTCATAAAGTTTTGTATTCCTAAACGAAGAAACAAGGTGAAAGTCGAGCTCGACTTATAGAACGTATTGTCTTGTATAATTCGAAACTATCGATATTGCATGCTGAACATATTGTCTTATTGACATACATAAAATAAATTATTTTGTAGATTATTTTACGCGCCGCGTGAAGCCAATTTTGCAATTTTCATGTGCATTTGTGTAAATAGTAGCATATATTGAAAAAGCGAGACAACATATTTGTGACGATATGGATTCATGTTAAAATAGAAACGAATGTAATTCATATTTTCTTGTGTTTGAGGATAAGATTGACTGCGTAACATCAGCTCATTGGAGAATTTCATTTGCGAAATGAAACGTAGCGAGAGCTATTTAATTTACAAACATGATTGCGATGGTATGTACAACAATGAAATAAAGAAATAAAAAGGCTGCGAATTGTAAATATCGATTCGGAGAATGAAATACAGTGGCATAATGGAATAGAGTTTAAAATTGTGCGTATATTAAATATGTAAAGCGACCATAATAACGTATTTTATCTATCTTTATTGTAGATTGCTCTGCGTTTCTGAAAATATATCTGCAGAAAAGTTTTTCATGGTAGTGATAGCGTTATGTTTGAAACATAATACCAAAAAATATTTTTTTAATGATAATATTTCAGTTTTTCACGTGTGAATACATATTTAAAATTTAATATTTAAAAATTTTTTTTATATATAAACTGATGGTGAGTGTAATTATATAATATTGACTATGAAATCAACAACTGTATCAAAATGCGGTTAAGAATGTGCTTCGCTTTAAATAGATATACTGATATCCTATCTTTAAAGTGCCGCTTTTTCCAATCATATAAAAAAATACTGTAAATAACAAATTATTTATTTCTCAATAAATACTTGGTGAGTATACTCGTGCAATATTTCTCGTGGAGCTTAGATTTATATTAAGACATTTATGTCAATTTAAATATAAGTTATAAAGTATATAACAATTTTGCTATAGGTTGGACAAATGGCAAATAATCATTTGGATATAGTAATATTTGGTGTCACTGGATATACTGGAAAATATGTAGTGAAGGCTGCGACACATGTGTAAAGAATAGAAAATAAAGTTTAGTATTGCTGAAAATATAGGACGGAAATTTTAAACATGATTGTTAAAGAATTTGCCTTAAACATGAAAAGGATTTCAATTATTTCAAGAAACAACGAATTATTTTGTTATATTATTAACGAACATATATGTATCTTTATAGAGAATATATCTATAATTCTGGTTGATCTAAAAGACAAGAAATCTCTTAAAATGACAAAGATACTCTACGTCAGCTGTTGTGGTTCACGTTGATTTTATGGAGAATCAGTTATAAAGCATATATTGCTACTTATACTCATTATATTGATCTCACTGAAGAGAAAGTAATTGAATATACATTTGGAACTATAACTACAGATAATTTTTAACAATTCATGTGGAGAATGAAATTGGAATACAACATGCAACAAATAAAGCTGGTATTTACATGGTAAGTGCTTGTGGTTTTGTTTGTATTCTTAGCGATTTGAGAGTCATTTTTGTACAACAAAAATTCGAAAGAGAAATTAAATCTCTGTCGAAGTATATGTATATGTATATAAAGATATGCGAAATATACGTAAAGATAACACACTGATAAGGAAAATCCATATGTGAATTAGGCATTTTGAGAATACGCGATATACAATCTTATTGAAATGAATTACGTGTTAAGTTGTAATCTATCAAATTTACTCGGAATTGAAATCAAGTCAAAACTATTACGCTTAACTCTATTACAGATTGTCTATCATATGCAAATATTTATACATGTCTTTTCCTCTTCAAATATTGTAAAAGGTATGGATATGTATAAAGCACACATAAATTTTAGTTAGTTGATACTAATATTCATACGAATATTAGTATCAAAATTAAATGTAATAATAAAACGTAAAAAGAAAATCCTGTCAATTAAAATTGTAGAAAAGTTTTGTATTTTTAATTATATAATAAGAGAAAGCATACCTCATTCTTGTGCTGTATTTTATAATATTAAATTAATCAAGAATTATTTAATTCTTTAATTATTTAATTACGTGCTTACTTATTTTAGAAAACAAATAAATTAACTTTTACATTTAAAATAAAATAAAATAATTCTTATGTTTGCATAATTCATTCTTAATTTGTTCTTTATTTATTTGTTTTACATTTATTGTGATCCAAAAAACTTGCATATTGAATATTACGATATAAAATTAATTCCTTCGTTGATTATTTTACATGGTCAAATACAGATACGAATTATATGAGGGATGCATTAATGAATAAAAAAATAGATTTCATATTTCCTCATATATATATCCGGATATATATAAATAATTTAGAAAATGATATCGTTATTACACATTGTTTAAAGAAACGACGCGCTGGAAAAAAAAAGGCGTATATAGGTGTATATATAGGGTATTCATTCCGTTTCACGTATGATGCATCATTTATCCTTGTTTAACATTCGATGAATAACAAGGATAAATACTGCTCATTTAATTTTTGGTGCGCTTGTATGTATACAACTACACAGTACATAGGCCGGTATTCATAGGCTGTGGTGAAAATCTCGCTACAAATGCTTCGAAGCATTTAGAAGACAGAAGAATTTTGGACTAATTAGAAGACAGAAGAATTTTGTAAATTGATCAATTAAAAAACGCTTCAAAGCGTTTGCAGCATAACCATAGTCGATTCTTATTTCAAGATCGTCTTAAGTCTTAGGCCTACTCTACAGTCAGGAGACATTATTGTATGTTGTGCCGTAAGAAATTAACCAATCATAGTCAATTGTTTCTTTCCATGCACAGCCGACAATCGAGTATGCATGCTCGACATCCAACGCCAACATATAATGTATTGTAGAATAGAAGCTAATGCAGCCCTCTGATTGGTTCGTGACTTCTTAAGACCGTACTTAAGACAATCTTGAATATAAGATCTAACTATAAATACCAGCCAACGTACCAATTACGTTTAAAGGGCCATCTACATAAGTCGCAAACGCAGAACGCAGTTCGCAGACGCATTTGCGACAGCCAATGAAAAGTTGTTATTAATACCATTGATGCTTCTGATTGGCAAATGCATTTACGACTTATGTAGATGGCCTTTTAAACGTAGTCTATGACTGGTATTCATTCATCTTTAAGAGTATGTGCTCCCCGCTTATCTCGGAACGTACCTAGTAGCTGCATTCGGCAATGCAAATCTGAGGCGTCGGAGTGCTTTTTTTCTATAGTGCACGTGACATATGCTATAATATAAGGACTCCGCCCAATAAAAGGAGCAGGGAACAGAGAATAAGAATTTCAACATCATGTATCAGAAATCATTGTTGAATACACAGTTTCTGATAGGTTGAAATTCTTATTCTCTGTTCCCTGTTCCATTTATTATGCGGCGCATCCCTAATGATGCAGCCACAATAGAAGAATAAGGAATTAGGAATAAGGAATAACGATACTTATCAGAAACATGTATTCCGATGTATCAGATTTCTGATAGGTTGAAATTTTTATTCTTTATTTCTAATTCCTTATTCTTTCTATTGTGACTGCACTTTTAGCACCGCCTCAGATTTGCATTGCTGAACGCAGTTCATATATGTGTAATTGATGCCATTTTTGTCGTCAGTTGACTGTCGATTGTCGATATTTCTCGTGCTTGACCACACTCGTGTATGCACATACACAAGTGGTGCAAACGTGAATTCGTCTTCTCGTAGAAAAACATATTTTTAGGAGAAAACTCGATTCGTACAGTTATTAATTTGCTTTAATTGATAATTTCGTAAGTATGTTTAACTTATATCTTGCATGCACTTGAACTATGGTCTTTCTTTTTTTTACGTATATATAACGTATGCAGCATTATGTCATCCAAGACCAGAATCAGACTACGCATTGAAGAATGAGATTGAAAGATTGAAGTTTGACCAATCAGAACAAAAGAAATCAAAATTTCTTTGTGAAATTTCAATCTTTAATCTCAATCTTCAAAGTCTGATTCCGGCCTAATGTCATTGCGTTAATTCGCCAGTATACGATGGAAAAAATGACGTTATTCTCAATTCTTTAGAGCTACATTCTGTTTCGCGCATGATGTGCGCGCATAATATAATGTTTATTCTTGTTTAATATTCGAACAACAAAAATAAATAATGTGAAATGCATCCTAAGTCGACAATAATCGGCTGTTGAGATTGTTGAAGAATAAATCGATGACATTGACTGTATTCAGCAGAGAAAGTAGCTTCTTCAAAATTGATGACACTCGCCATCGTAAAAATGGCGGCGATTCCGCCATCCTAAAATCGTAAATAAATCAAAGGATGATACACTGGTTACCTCAAATCGGTGAATGGGATGAAATAATAATGTAATCAAGACAATGTAACAATGTATAGTCGAAGCCGGAAACGCTTTTCAAAAAATGGGTAATGTGATGCAATACTCGAAGCGGACGAGACGTCCGTCCCATTCGAGTGGTTCCTGCGAGACTTTAAAAAAATAATGCAACTGTTGTAAAATTCTTCAATATGATTGATTTATGTATTTAGATACATAAGGAATCAAAAAAAAGAACCATTATATTGAAAAATTTTACAACAGTTGCAAAGCTACTGTTTTCTATGCTGGATATTAATTATGAAACTTTTTTCTTAGGATGAAAAGTAAAAAGTGAAAAATTTCTTCATTAATTTCAATGGTTAAAATTTTCACTTTCTATCCTAGGATAAAGTTTCATGATTGATACTCTCAACAGCTAATGGGCGCATTTAAGTCAACGAAGTGGCTAGCCTACTTGCCAAGCAAATAAACATTTGGTTGTTATTTATAGATCCAACCAATCACATTTAATGATGACGAGCAGGCTAACTGCTTTGTTCAGCTTGAACGCGCCCATTGAATTGCAGTAAAAAATCTCTAGATACTTGCTTGCAGAATCAAGAGAAAGTGGAGCGGATTCAGCTGGAAATCGCTATTTTCAGTTCATCGTTGAGTATGAAAATGATAGGAGCGTGATGTAATGGCGATAACATATGATGTTGCACACACTAGTATTGGGTGCATCCAGAAGCACGACCGCTCACTGAACGCTCAGTGAGCTCTTGTATCTGATTGGCATATTCCATTAGATCTAAAAATATAGATCAAACAGGTACAAGAGCTCACTGAGCGCTCAGTGAATGGTCCTACTTCTGGATGCATTATGTATCATATATGAAGAAAACATTCTGTTCCATTCTCCCTTGATTCTTTTTGCTTGCTTGCAATTAATTACAAATTTTAGTTGTTACATAGTTACTTAATTATTAATTGTTACCTAACAGATATATATTTTATATAATATTTGTGTAAAGAAAATCAAATTAGCTGTAAACATTTTGGTCTTTAAAATTTCTATTTACTATTGTGTAAATATAAACTTAAGTAAAGACTCCAAAAATGAACTCACAGGAAATAATATATAGATATACACAATAGTACATATGATATACAGGATGTTCAAAAAAGGGATCTTGGATTTACTCGGGAGGATGACGTTTTCGAAAGAAATTTCAGACAAAAGTTGTATAAAAAGATCTAAAATAGGTAATAACAAGGGCTATGAGCCAATATTAAAAATTAATAATTTTTAGTATTTAAAACTAGATTAAAAAAAAGTACAAACGTTTTGACACCGATTATTCTCAATGTTATTATAATAATGTTACAATCAATATCGAATTCTCATATTACAAAAACAGTGTTCTATAAGTTATAAAATAAATTTAAAAAATGTAGATAGGTATCAAATGCTTATGTCTTCCTTCTTTGTTACGAATATGTTTATTTTATTATGGAGTCAATTTACTATGGAGATTAGTATTAACGGTAGATTAAATTTCTTGGATATTATGTTATTGATTGAGGATTTGATATTGCAAGATAACTTTTTCTGGCAGATTTCTTAATTATAATTCACAGCATCCGCTTTGTCACAAGAGAGGCGTAATCTATGGGTTTATGGATAAAATAACACGCTATGTCATCCTCATTTCCAGCAAATCAACCTAATTAATGCTATCAATACTATCTATTTTTTTAAATAATGGATATCCACTATAATTCATCTTTTCCTCTATACAAAAAAGAATTAAATTTTATATGGATAATACTAACAGACTGTTAACAAAAAAGTTAAGAAGTTTTCACAATTCCTTACGTGAAATCCGAGAAATTCTCTCCAATTGTTAATATGTTCAACTGTAAATTAGTAAATCTACAGGGTGGGCCATCTAGCGTTTGGAATTTCAACTACCGGTTATTTTGAGTTTGAAAGGCGTAATAACATTTATGACGTATCAGAAATTTAGTTTTTTGTTTGATATTTACGAAATGGGTTCGCTATACGCTTGAACAAAATTGGGAAATATTGAAAACTTACTTCCAAGTAAGTGAGTTTTTAACCCAAACTGTAAGAAATTTACGGAAAATTTGGTAGAAAAGAAATGCCTTCAACGCAGTTTGTGAATCAATTTGTGAAGGGAATTCGGCAAACTGGATCCTTATTGGATAAAGCAACTCGTCCAGTAAGGTCAACCGAAAACATTACTGCTGTTGCTCAGAGTGTGAACAACCATCAACATCAACTCGCCATCTTTCTCAAAACTTGAACATTTCACGCACTTCTTTGAGAAGAATTTTAAATAAAGACCTCGGTATGAAATCATACAAAGTTCAATTAGTGCAAGAATTGAAGCCACATGACCATCCGATGCGTTTTCGGTTCGCCCAATGGACTGAACAACGCTTGGTTGAAGATGAGCATTTTTACTGAAAAATCAACTTTTCTGACGAAGCTCATTTTCACTTCGGTGGCTATGTGAACAAGCAGAATTGTC
>Ga0157364_1002513_pt1 | contig 17134 bp, 5 predicted proteins | sample AttsexASBM2_FD_111476 | JGI IMG/M metagenome (GOLD analysis project Ga0157364, IMG submission 111476) | Fungus gardens microbial communities from leaf cutter ant in Ribeirão Preto, State of São Paulo, Brazil - Atta sexdens ASBM2 | ecosystem: Host-associated > Fungi > Mycelium > Unclassified ... | reverse complement strand
TGTATTACGCACGGTTGGACCTTTGAAGATTGCAAGAAATTCTCAATTCCGAACAGGAATCTTCCAAACAACAATACTCGTATATATATATATATATATATATATGCATGCGTTTTTAGCATTGGAACGTGCGTACGATGTTGCGTTTTGCTTTAAAAAATTGAGAAAGATCGTACGATACTATGATAATATTTTAAATAATAATATTCAAAATAAAGATATTTTTACATAAACTTTCTTTCTTTCTCTCTCTCTCTCTCTCTCTCTCTCTCTCTCTCTCTCTTTCTCTCTCTCTTTCTCATTCCAGGATAAACATGTCCGACAAAATTGACATGATTTTTAAAGTAAAAATAAGAGTATTTGTTGATATTGGCATATCTATTCATATTTTTCCCAGCTATTAGAAAAAATATAACTAAACTTGTTGTACAAAAATAATGATAAGATAACAAACGAGATTTATTTAAAATATTATCGTTCCCAATCATTCCGTAATAAAAATATTTTGAGAGAAAAATAATCTTAGCAAAATATTTATTCAATCAATTAAATTGAAATATCTACACTACATTTCTCGCAAGTTATACTCTCGTTGTCTTCATATTCTGTGACCTTCCTACAAAATGCGAAACATTTGAAATGTTATATCATCTGCAGGAAACACAAGTCCAATTGTTCATAACGTTTCTATAGCATTGCATTAGAGATTCCCAGCCAGGAATAATTAGTTGATCAACGTCAAATCGGTGTTGATTCAACGTCGATCAACGTTGATAATTCGACATCGATCGATTAATCATTTCTAATTAGATAATATCTATCTTCCATTCTCTCAAGTACATTTCAACGATCTAATATGCCTTTCTTCTACTGGCGACATGTTCATTCAAGATATCTTGATCCAATCCATTGATAAGAAACTCCGCTAATGAAATGCGATTATATTTTAGCCGAGAGTAAGATACTAGATCCTCTACGTTCCATAATTTCTCATTGAAGATTGTACCACTGGTATTTATGGCCGTTTTATATGAGTATCTACATCCATCTCGCTGTTTATGATCTAGTTAAATATCAAAGTTAGACTAATAAGACAAAGCAAATTCCATGGGCAATAATTCATTTACGCAGTGAAATTGTAGAAATTCTTCCAATCTATAATATATTACTTAGCGAATATCAAATACTTTAATAAATCATCCTGATTGTTCAAACTTATAGCCAAATTTGGCTGTAAGTAATATAATTTTATAAATATAATATTAATATTAATATTAATATATTAATATATATTAATATATTAATATATTAATATATTAATATATTAATATTAATATATTAATATTAATATATTAATATATATTAATATATATTATATATTATAATAAATAGTATAATATATATATAGTATATTATATTATATTTATATATTAATATTTATATTTTTATACAATTTTATAAATATATTTACATACATAGATTTTTTCATATATATCTCATGCACATTTTAATTTTTTAATAATTTATTAATACAGATAAATATTAATAAATAAATATTTTATTTATTGACAGAAATTTGTATGTTAAATGCTAGCAATCGGATTCACCGATAGTTTATTTAATATTAAATGCATTTTATCTCTGAGATTAAATGTACACGGAGCGTTAAGGCGTCTTTCGGATCGCAATTATGTTCATGAATCCGATTAAATTAACAGCATCCACAGGAATGCGAATATCGGTAAAGTTTACCACGGTTGCGTTTATTAACCACGAAATTCAAGGCAAGCGGCTCATTCTCACGTCCTTCCTACGAATATTCGGGTATATGACATAACACGAGATGCTCGAGGCACATTCGACAAATATTAAGCCGCGTAGTCGAGGAAATTATATCTCTTCACAAGATTAGGAGCGCAACTAGTCATATAGTTGATTCTGGAAACGTTATAACGATGTGACTTCCCAAGACATCACGCGCCAACAATGGCACTAAATATCATATATGTATAAGCGAGTTCTTATTGTCCAAAATGTATTACGTCTTTTAATGTTATTATATGATATGTATCTTAATGCAATAAAAATTATCAACTTTTCAAATTCTGTTGGTTTTTTAAATATTTCGAAAATAATTTTAACTAGTTATGTTAATTCAGAAAATATGATGTGTTGTTTTAAGCGTAATAAAGAATGATTAGCTACTTATGTACTAATAATGCTAAAAATAAAATTACGAAATAAATATTATCAAAATCACTCGATTATTCTCAATTGTTTATTTCAATATAAATTTAAATGGAATTGATGTTGTGGCAGAGGTTTGAATAGGAGCTTTGTAAACGGGAAATCTGATCCATTCGAACTACACAATACCTATTTTGATGTTCATCTACACTATGCGGGACATTTGCGCTTGAAACGATCGAAAATTGCGAATCGATAATTGGATCGAGCCCATCATTCCCTTCTCTCTCTCTCTCTCTCTCTCCCCCTCTCCTTCTCCCCTCTCTGTTTCTCTTTCTCTTTCTATCGAGCACACATACATATACTATATATGTACAATCGCGTTTGAATGTGGTGGACGTGGTATGTCGATCCATGCCGTAATTCCAAGCCATGAATTCCACGCTATCTGCATTGTCATCGTGATAAAGGAGAAGAAGAGAGTCGATTGGACGTATATCGATGCTTTTTTTACCTCTCGACGCGATTTCCGTCAAGCAGAAAGTGCTGCGTTTGTGAGGTCCAATGTACTGTTAGTATAATTTGTGATCGTTTATAGTTATATAACTTTATAAGTAACATATGTAAACATAGTCATATAACTTTATGAATTATATATATATATATATATATATATATATATATATACACACACACACATGCAACATATGTAGTGTACAAGTAAAATCGGGCAACATATCTTCAAGTTTCAATTAATTAAAAATTATTAATAACAAGTAACATGTAATATCTCCTCCTCCTTTGTCCATAATCCTCCGAAAGAATGTAGTGACTTCTATCATATGACTGTGCGTACACTGATACACAGTATAGAAGTGCACATGGCAAGGATACTCTCGGTGGTTTACCACTGCTTGCCGAGAGGCAAGCTATGAGCGTACAAAAATTTTTTGCCTGGAATCTGGATTCCGACCAGGTATCTCTGGCATAGCAGTCTCGTACGCTGCCAGCTACGCCACGCTCGCACTCTTTGTAACATGTAACATACCTATGCATAATTAAACTATTAACTAAATAGACAAGCATCTAAAAAGAGGACATAATTTTTCTATGAAAAATATAAATCCAAATATGCTTTTTTTTTTAATATATAGTTTCTACTTTGTACGTTGCTTGTATAACTTTTAAAAATCTTTTTTGTAAAAAATTTGTAATTAAAAGTAAAAGAAAAATTATATACTAAAACTACAAATTGCAAATTTAACTTGCACATCTATTATTTTCAGTTTATTATACGAAATAATTAAAGATTAAATGAAAAATATTCTTTAGAATAGTATTCTTTAGAATAATATTTCTATGTTTTAAGAAAATGATTTGAAATAATACATTCTATGCATGTTTTTTTTTATCTTAATTGCTGGAATTTAATATAAAAATCTAACTAAATAATTTCAAATTATAAAAATTTAATATAAAATATCCATTGAGAGATAGGCAATATAACTGAATCTGATCGATTTATAAAATTACTGAAGAAATATATACTTATTCACAAAAATTATGGGTTAGTGTATCGACACAATGGTTGATACTTTTTAGCATATAAATATAAATTCAGCTTGCATCATAACAATGATAATAACAATAGCAGAAATTAGTTAGTTCAGCTAACTTATACGATTATACATTGATTGTCTCATTCTTTCATTGATCTTCTCTTCAACCGCGAGAGCACGTTTTGGATGAACTTTGAGATTTCTACACAGAAGTAGGTTGAACGAAGTTTTAATCGAGCCATCAGATAGTCATGCCTTCGAAAGAGACATCCGACACAGTTGGTCGCCGATGTGCGCGGATGGAATGCAGTATGCGCACTGAACACATAAGTTAGATGCTATTGTAATTTAGTTCTGACATATTGGCGATTGTAGAATTTTCTCGCGACACAAGGATCTGCTATTTCCAAAAATACAATTCATTGTAGTTTTGTATTATCTCTACAATGTATATCTTATAGATTCCACGTTATTTGAAAAGAATAATAGTATTTAGAGAGAATATTGTAGTAATTTTTGGCAGATATTATTAGACTAAATTTATTAAAAAATATTAAGTTTTATTACCAGATAAGAAATTATTAAAAGAAGCGTTACACTTTTCTCATGTTTATCTTTTTAAAGAAAAAGTTTATTAGATTTTAACATTTAAGTTAGCTATATATTAAATAAAAACAGTTCATCAATATTTTTAAATTTAATAAAAATTTAATAATAAAAGAAATATATACATATATTTCTTATTATATTTTATTATCAATAATTAATAAAGATATTTCGCTATTTACATGTTATTAATTAGGATTAAAAAGGAAATAATTTGTTAAGTTGTTTCTTCGTTCTTTTACTTTAAAATGACACAATTAAAAAACATGATTTTCGAGTTATTATCATAAATTAATTTGACTTTAAAAAAATTGTTAAAACGTTATACTTAAAAAAGATAGTTTAAAAAATTATTAAAATCATCAAGAATGATTTTTGAGAATTGAAATGAAAATGTTATTATCATAACATGTTAATATATTCTTTTTGCAATACTGTATTAGATTAATCAATAATTATCTGTAAAGTTAAAAAATAGTTTTTCCCTTTTCTGAGAAACTTAAATTTTTTAATTATGTCACTTTCAAAGTAAGAAATTTCAAAGTAAGATATTATCTCATAAATCTCAAAATCAACATGTAACTTCAACGTTATCTATCCAAAATTTATCTATTCAATGATTTTACTTTCATAGAAATTATGAAACATTTTGCGAAAGAGAAACGGGATATATAAAATCCGATTCGAACGAGAGCGTCGCTTAAAAATACAGAATATTTTTTAAAACGATCTGTCATGATCGAGAACCAATTTCTGGTGGATTGAGTGTATCGCCAAATGTAGACAGCTGGTATTATATAGGCTATACAAGAGAAATGAAAAATGTGGGAATTCCTGAAGTTTTGAATAAACATATATCATCACTAAAAAATACAAGGATTAAAACATGAGGTAATGCGTGATCGGTGACTCTTTTATTCGAATGAATACAAATGGAAAGTTCTCGCATCCGCAGCACATTACTCTTTTCTTCTTGATAGCTTATCTACAATCAATTATTATTGAATCTCTCTTTTTCTCTCATAATAAAAGAAAAACTTATTTATGTTGTTTATTACGATGTATATAAGACATTTAACAAATTAAGTAATTTGTAGATTGTCACAAATTTATCGTTTCAGTCCATCAATTTTACAAAGTTATCTTATAAAAAGGGATCAGGAAATCATGAAATCGTCACCCCAGCGATTTCCGAAAGTGGATCAACAGCAAGTTTTCCGAGACAGCAAGGAGGATCGATTCTGGTACTACTGAAATCCGGATAATCCGACTGTATGACGTTCGTCTATCCTCTCAATGATAAACCGCGTATTAGTCTAAATCTGGCAAAGGGCACCACTGATAATTTAGTTAGTTGCGGTTTCGTCACGATTCGTCTTTAATGTAATATTGATCTGCAGTAAAACTATTATCTTCATTAAATATTGGAATACAAACTTAACTTTTATATCATAGCGTTTTGAAATAAAATATAAAATAGATTATTACAAAAGCGAGATACAAAGCAAAACTTTTATATTTATAATCCTTCATAAATTAAAAAAAAAATCATGAGAAGAGAGTTTAGTTTGCTAATGTCTCTATTATTTTTTGTATTAATTAAATATGATATTTTCAGTATATAAGATATTCAAATTTATAATAACTAATAGACATGTTTATTTTTCTGAGAAAATGATTGCATATTTCTTCTTTGAAACAAGCAAAGTTTTGTTTTAAAAAGTTCATCAATTTCTTGAATAAAAAAGATTTTACCAAACTTTGAAGCAAATCTTATCGCAAACATTTTGTTGGCAGCTTTCATTTTATCCGTAACGCGTAGCAACATAGAGTCCGAGTAGTTTTGCGAACGAGTAAGTAGCCGATACGTTCTCCACGGTCCGTCAATTACCGAAAGTTCGAGTATTGCTAGAACGAAGGGAGACTCGGAAATACGATATAACTTTATCGTGGTCCTTTCGACAATCTCGCCGGAAATGGCGCAGTGGACGTCGAGGATCGGTGGGGATGTCGGCCCGAGGATGGGGCGGAACGCCGCGTTCAGAACATATATTCCAATAGAACAATACGATACAATACGCGAATACGAACCCGAGCTCGTACGATTTTCTCCATACGATGAACAAGTCCCCCCTGCTTGCGATTCAATTCATACTCTCAAATGTTTATTGTACACGCGGGAAGGGAGCTTATGGGTATAAAGAAGAGAGATATCCGACCATCATTGTTGCGCCAGCAATACCCTCTTTACCCTCCGAGCAAACTCCACGAGGCGAATCAGTTGATCGAGACATGGAATTTAGGTAAATCAATGTGAAATTTATCGGATACGATCGGAATTGAATTTGCACATCGACGTTCCGCTTCCTTTACGCAATGCTATGACGTATCGAGGGAGCATTGTCTTGAAAGAAAATATATTATGCTTACAGTTCGACGTATGTCTTGAAGGTACATTTTATTTATCGATTTGCTTGTATCAACAATTTTACTTTTCTTTTTTATTCCGCCTTAATGGAATATTACATTTTATATAGCAAACAATAAAAATTATTATAATATTCTGAATTATATTATATATTATACATTAAATGTATTATATTATGTATTATACGTTAAAAATTGAAGACTTAAATCATTTTTTTTAGTTAAATTTATAATAATTTATTATTTTTAACTTCCATGTTTGTCTCAATTTATATTTATATTTAATATTTAAAAAATAATCACCTCTAATCAATCCATTTTTGTTGTTGATTTGTTTTAAAATAAAAGCGTTTTACATTAACATATATATCTAGTAAATGAAAATTAACTGATTAAATTAAATGTAAGTCAGATTTAGTACTTTTTGAGATAAATTGTTTAACTTCATTGTTTTAATTAAATTAACGACATACTAAGTAAAAGCTGCACACAAGAATGATTCAAAATAACTCCTATTGAATATAATTCAACATTACAAAATTAACAATATACGGCAAAATGACAGCTATTCAGCGATTAAATCGTATACAATTATTAAATCCCCAGCTATCGCCATGAAATCTCGCAATACTTTATTCACATCCAAAATCATTCTGACAATCAATTATCAGAGTGACGTTCCGCTATGAGTTTCTTGTTGAGATTTCCTCATTAAGCGAGCTCTTGTAAATGACGGAATGTCGTTCGTCGTGACTGCGTTCACTTGATGCGACCGCGAATAGCTGAAAACTCGAAACGATCGTGCAGCCTGCGGCTGATAGGACAGGGTTCCATCGAAGTTCTTCGATCATTGCAATTATGCTTAAATACCGCCTGTGGAGACTACAAACTGCTATACGCGTCCTACTAGTTCGATGTTTCGAACTGAGTTAGTCCATAATCCGACTAAATTTAAACGCAATAAATTCGATTTACATGAAATCTACAATAACATTGACTTCTATCTAATCTAACCCTAAGTAAAATAAAACGTAAATAAAACAGGGGCAAAATAATCTTCGCAAAAAAATCTCTAATCTCACTCTAAAAAATATGAGTGTAGATCTAACACACACACACACACACACACACACACACAAAATACGAATGTTAAATATATTTTTGACTATTATGTAAACATCAATACAGTAAAAATTATATAAGCACAATAAAAATTATATAACCGTATTGTGTTAAATTTACACTTATATATTTTAGAGTGTAATTTTGTTAATTTGATATATAGGTATTCCAACTTACCAGAGAAAATAAAGCGGCTACAAAAGAAGTATCAGACAAATAAGAACTCAGTAATGACTTCTCTCTGAACAAACGGAAACTTACAAAGCAACTCGTTTTTCATCATATAGTTATAATGCTGAGTTCTATAGACATGCATCGTCTTATAAAATTGCAAATAAATCATCGTATAAAAATATTATACAATGATCTGTATTCTGTCATAATATGAAGAAAGACTGGAATATAAGATATTTTATAGAAGACATATATTTTCTCGCAAATAATTATCCAAGCCTTAAACGAACGGAGAAATATTTTTAGTTGAGAAATTTCCAGTTTATGATTTCTTTCACAGTACCAATTAATTTTAACGGGAAAATGAAAGTATCGACAGTATTGCATTTTGTACTGTTGAAAAATGAAACTATTACTAGGTGGGTTACAGAAAGGACGTAGTAATCAGAGCGCGATGTGCGTTACATACTACGACTTCGTCGCACTTCAGGAAATTGCAGCAAGAGCTCTCGTAGATTAAAAGTGCGATTAAAGATGATGTGTAAAAAAAATGGTAGGCAGATAAAAAAGATAGGCGTCAGAAAGTGGAATATCTTCATGTTTACAGGATAATTCGCAGCGTTGAAAGAAAGAGAGAGAAGGTGCACAAAAAATACGAGTAATAAATTTAATGCTAAGTACACAAGACCCTCCACAGATCCACGAAACGTCTACTTCATTGTTTGAGAAGGTACGAGCTCGTCGAGGTATTATAGCGAAAGGCATAATACATGGCTTTCAAGAACTTCTCCGGAGAGTTTACCTTTCAGTGGAAGATAATTACCTTTAGAGTCGGCAGCTGCGGATTTACGTATGATCATCCTTGACTGACGTTACTGCAGGCCATCGAAGAGTTTAAGAAAGGAGAGGCATTCAACTTTATGAGCAGTGAATTCGAGTGATTATTTTTACAACGACCATTATTTTTACAATGCCTTTCCACTTAATTCCACCGCGCTTCCATTACGCGAAATTATCCAGAACGGAATAGTTGGAAAAGAAAATCACTACTGAGGTAGGAAATGTATTAATCCGAGATAAGTAACACAGTAAAGTAAGTCTTCGAGGAGAGTGGCGAAGGTCAGGCCGAGGAGCAAAGAACGATAAAGATAGTGCAGAAAAGTTTCGCTGGACCGAAGACGGAAAACGCGCCGTTGTCTGCGAATGAGAAAAATTTCTGCTGCAGACGTTCCTTACGTTGTCGATTCCTTGTCTGCGGAATCTTCCTCGTGCAATGAGTTTCCTGAACATCTCAAGATGAGACTGAAGAAATGTTTGGAAGGGAACAGAAATGAAGTGCTATTATACGACATATACAATCATGTTGCTAAAAAGTAAAGCTAAGACTTGATTTTTGTCACTAAAATAAAATTGTTAGAACTTTTAATTTTTATTTTAAACGTAATTTTAATACTTACCGATATTAAGTATTCATAAGTATAAAATAAGTTGTTAAGATAGTTTGATAATTTTTACATAGGATTTACTATAAAATGCTTGAAATAAACTCAATGTAAGTAAAAATCAAATGTATATGCATGATGAACAATTTATTAAATATTTGTGCATTAAAAAAAATCAAGATAATATATTTAACGCGTTTTTTGTGATATCTTTATATTCTAATATTATACTATTTTTTACTATTTCTGATCTTGTCATTCAACATGTAATTCGTCGAGGAACTAGTTTCTGAACTTCCGACAAGAAAAATACGAAAGGAAATGATCAACATGGTAAAAAGGACTTTCTTAGGTAAGCCATTGGTCTTTGAATGAGAAAAATTTCTGTTCTGATGAGAGACTCTCTTCTCTTTAGAACGTCCTTCTCAACAGTTATTTTCCTCGAGTGTCGTCTTTCAAACGCTTCTACATAAGCGTGAGAAACCGTCAGACGAGAAAAAAATCTACCTGGTACTTCCGTGAAGAGATTAAAGGATCTTAGAAGAATTTTTTTTCTCTGGAAAGGAAAAACCTGGACGAAGTGGGAAACTAATCTAAGACAAGTAACGCAGTAATGCGATTCTTCGGAGCAAAAGTCAGAAAGATGCAGAGGCAATAAAGATAGCGCGGGGAACTTTCCTGAGGAAGACTGAAAACGTGCCCTCGCCTTCGAATGAGAAAAATTTCAGTTAGGAACGCTTTAACTCTCCGTCTACCATTTTTCCTCGACGTGTAACGATCGCTCGACGCCTTCACAAATTCGCCCTTTTGCATCTTAACATTTCCCGTGATTTATCTTATAACTTTCGCGCACGCTGTTGCATTATTATTTTATATGCGTTTGATTGTCTTAGTTTTCTGATTAATTGCCTAAATTATAATAATAAAAGAGCACATATCTTAATTTAATTTTTTAATCATTTTTATTTCTATATATATATAATAATTGTTTAGTATAATTATATAGAATAGAGAGAGAGAGAGAGAAAAAGAATTGTATAAAATATTTTTTACGTGAATTTTATAATTTCCAATCTATGAAATAAAATAACATTTTGCTCGTAAAGACGTTCCATAAAAAACAATTTTATTCACGAGTATAATGGAGAAGGAATATACTATAATATATGTGCACATGTAATATCACTGGCTAGGAAAAAATCTTATTTATAATCCGGCAAAAAAACAATAGGGTCGTCATGTATGGAACAAACTCATAAATCAGCCAGCATCTTTTTAATATAAAGAACTTTCACGACCAAGTTTCTGAAACTAAAAAGATAAAAACTAAGTAAAATTTTTTATAAAAACTGTATTAAATTTATTAATTTATGTGTAATCGACATGCGATTGCAATAAGATATAATTTTCCGATTACATCAACTTTGTTTAAAAACTGCACAGCCAGTCCAAAAATTTGCAGAAAAGATAAGATGATATGATTTGTTTATGTCATAAAAATTATGGGCATATCGAAATTGAAGGATCAATGAAGCGTCAGAACACGGAAGAGCGCAGAGATGAATAGAAGAGAGAAAACGGAAGCACTGCGGTACTAAAAGGGACAGGATTTATTCTACATTTAAGGAGGTCTGGGACATTCGATGTCACGCTATGCAGATGGATGGTGGTGAAAGTGGTGCTTCTTGTTAATGGCGGTAATAGGAGGTTGAAAAGAGCTTTCGCGGTTAAAATACGAAGTCTTCGCGCAAACAAACCATGTCGGGACCGCCACGTCAATACCTATAATTGCATTCCAATAAAAGCAGCCAAAGCATTTCGCGTTTGTGAAAATTCCTTTTTCATCTCAGAAGAACGATGTCCCTGGAAAAGGGCAAAAAAATATAACAGCGCGCATTTAGGAAATCCAAGACGTACGTTTTCCGATAATCGTCCTGTTACAAATCAATGCGCTTCATTCTTTTCTCACAAATAAAATTTATAAAACTTGATTTTTCTTTGCAGTTACATTTTTAACACATAAACACACACATATATGCCAGAATAAATGGCGATCATATGAAAGTTATAAAAAGTTTAGTCATCAGAAACTTTCGAAAAGTCTAAACTACATTTTCGTAAGAGAGAACTAATATATTGCGGGAAAAGCGGAAAGTTAATCAGAAAGTTATGAAAAACTCTATTTATCAATAATTACTGTGTTTCTCCGGTCTAACAAGTTCATAAAATTAGATCAATAGAAAGAACGCAGTTGGAAGAAAGAAAAGTTAAGAATAAATTCTTATCGGAAACTCGAAAATTTATCATTTATTATTGATGTTATTACTATTATTAAAAAATTGAAAAAATACAAAAATTGTATATAAAAGAATTTATAGCTACAAAAAAAATAGAAAAGAAGAGAAAAGAAATCTTAATCTATATATTATTTAATTAAATTATTTACATTAACACGAATATAAAAATCTATAAAAATTACATACATTAAATAAAAAATGTCTCAATTTTTCAATGTCGACTATATTTATCACAAATTTCAGATAGAAATCTCGCCTCGGTTGTATCGATTAATGCTGGGTTTCGTGCTTTAGCAGTGGAAAAGCGAGGCGTCGAAAAGGCGTTCTTCAACTGAAACGCAAAGTCACATTGCAAACAAACCGACTCCTCGGTCACGTTAATTTCCAGAGTTGCATTCTAATAAAAGTAATCGAGAAGTTAGTGGCACGAGGAAAATAATGTCATAAAGGCAAGGGAACCGCGGTATCCAGTTTGCATCCTGCACAGGTAAGAACTCAAGTTTCGTAGTTCGAGAATGGAAGAAGACGAAGGATCATCATGCTGCTAACTGAACTTTGCGAGAAGAAAATAAGAAAAGGAAGGTAGAATCTGCAATTGAAGTCGGTAGGTTAGCTTTGAAAGTCCCGAGTGTCTTTAGTCTTCTTCTTCTTCCCCTTCCCTCCCTCCTCCTCTTTCTCCTCTTCACTTTTCTCATTCTTTGTCACCGAATTCGTCAGAGAGGTGTTGTTCTGTGTTGTGCTCGAGTTTCAATTAAACGCTCGAACGAATTTGCGTCATGTTTTATTGCGCTCAGTCCTTTAACTCTTCTAACTGACAGCAACGGTATGAAAATAAAGTAATTTATTATGCGTTTTAATAAGAGTAATAGATAAGCATTTTAAATAAAACGATATATATAATTGCAAAATAATTATTAACTATAAATCGATCTCTACACGAAAGTAAATATATCGGAATTATTCTTATGTATTTATGTTTATAAAAATAGTATCTATTTAAAATTAAATAAAAGGGTAAAAAAATGTCATCGTTTAATATATAAATATTATAATTATCATAAATATTATAATATTATAATTTTATTATTCATTTATAGCGAAACTACGTATATTTTAGTAAAATATAGTCTCTCCTTTTCGGTACTGTTTTCAAATTCGCCCTTTCCAAAACCGTCGAATTGCATTTCGCAGTAGAACGTGCGAAGAATTTTCTTAAGGATGCATTATATACGGCACTATGCCACGCTCTCAGTTCCACATAGAATGTTAAAAGCAACCGTCGGAATTCACTAACTTCTAACGGTATATTCGCGCAATGCTCTCGTCGACATAAGGATTTAAGTTAACAATTTGAATAAAAGAAGAATTAGAAATGACAGAAATATTTTAAATACGCATTATAAACTACTAGACTAAGTCATGACAAAATAGCGGTATGCTTGAGAAACATGGATCACGCCGGAGTAGAAAGGAGTTTCGCAGGAGTACATTTTCATAGAGACATCAGAATGTAGCAGAATGCGCTAGAATCTCGTGAAACAACATGGCGGAATACGACATCGAGAATTCGTCGGAGCGCACTTGAGTACGCTACATTACACGCATATATAACACGCTTCCGCGCCGCAACCTTTTCTTCCAAGTGAATTCGTGTTTTCCTCACCGATGACATGGCTAAAGTTCCTGGTAAATACACACGCTAATTACACAGGAAGTAGAACAATCGTCGTAGATTAAAGAAACAATAAATCTAATTCTCGTCTTCCTTGCGATGTAGCGATTTCGGGACCAATTCCTTCTCCGATCATTATTGCCGGAGTTAATTACACTCCGCAAGATTTACAACGATCGAGATTGCCTTCTTCCCTAATAATATGTCATGCGCGTTGTCCTTGTTTCTCTTTGTACGATTGGAAAGTAGCACATCACTTGAGATTTCTGTTTTTTTTTTCGGAATTTTAATCCCAAAAGAATAATAACGGGATATATTCGGAAAGAAATTGACGGAGAGAAGGAGAATGAATTTAAAGCCGGCCTATCTGGATGGCTTGTTCGAATCGGGCGTTAAAAAAAATCTCATAAAAGCGCTATTAAATCTAATTCTTAATCAAGAAGTTTCACAGAACAAGAAGTTTGCGAGGATCGGAAAGCAATACGATGTTTAAAGAGAGGAACAGGCTAAAGAATGGTTATTGAGTGAGAAACGCGGGAATAGAAAGATTGGAAAATGTCGGAAGAAATGCACAATGCAAACTAGTTGATCTCACGTAGAAGTCATCATCTCTAAGATTATTTTGGGATCAATATAATTACATTAATTAAAAAAACTAATCTTGTCATACTGCGATAATAGATCCTTTCACAAGAAAAATACTTTTCACAATCAACGATGCTATCATTAAATTACTAAAATTTATATTTTTATTAACATTTTATTATTCATTAATATGTTTTATAATATATTTTAATAGTCAAAAATTGAACACGCAAAAACATTACAGTTTATATGCAATCGCTGTTTTGGATTTAAATCCTGTGTATTTTCTGCTAAATAATAAAATTAACTATTACATTACTATTATTAAATAAAAAGAAAATGATCATTTGTGTTAAATAAAAATAATTTGATTTACGATCTGACGAACGCTATATTAAAACAAACACTAATTTCACTTGTCACAGTAGCTTTTGACCAAAATGGCACTTTTTTTATTTTCCATAAAGCACAATGTACAGATGGTATTATCGATACCGAAAATTTCGATGATAAATTTATTTTTCCCTCTGACAGCCCTCTGGCTGCAGATAATTAAATTTATTAAATCCTATTTACACGAAGCTCGAGGCACGTGATTTATTGGAGTGGGCTCTTTACGAATACGACAATGGGCGGTCGTGGGGCGACGGGAAGAGAGAAGTACTTGTTACGAAGATTATAAGGTGAATTGCGCCCTTTCTTTCGCCCCTCAATCATCGCACCTTAGTGGGCGCGCCCTTCTTCGCCAGATCTACCAGATCGCTCCTTTAATCAACTTCAATAAGCCTACCACTATAGACTAATCTCAGTTTCGAGGGGATAGGAGGAGAGGAGAAGGAAGCGCATGGGGAGTGTTTTATTACTGAAATTTCGGGTAGAATCCAAAGCTGAAATACATGGGAAGTCAATAGCTTCAGAGAAGAGCGAGGAAGGGTATGTGAGGATGTTCTTCCTTAATTAATATTGTAACATGCAAATTAACAGTTATCGGACGCTCTACGACTCGCAAAGCGTATATAACGGAACTCAGATTATTGTTCAATTAATTTTGAATGAGACTGAAACACCAGCTTGCGGCTATTGCCTTTCACTATTGAATAGAAATCCTTTACTATTGCATTTCAATGATTATTAATGCAATTAATTAGGTAATTGCTATAAATCTCTTTTTTCATAAAAGTAAATTATTTTTAATTTAAACTAATTGTGATAAATTTACATTGATGATGTTATTGTGTATCAACTATTTGTTATTGTTTTATAAATTAATTCCTTTGAAATTAAATTGTTTTATTTTTAACAATCTATGTATTTAATTCCTAAATGCATTAAATAATTAAGAATATGAAATATATAGTCTCTCTGTAAAAAGTGACTGGAATTTGAAATTTATATTTTTATTTAGTATAAAAATGAATATTATATACATATAAAATAGTTCAATGAGGTCAATAATTATATATTTAACAATTTTAAAATTTAAATGAATATTACTAATTGTAAACAAGATTCACTTCGACTGAAAATAGCACTCTTCTCTTAGTTGCGTTTAAACACTTAATTCTCGGTCGATTTTACTTAATATTATTAATAATAAAAGTTAAGTGTTATGTATTTTTAATTATTTAATTATTTAATGAAATTAAGATAATTTCATGATATCTAAAATTATAGCTAATTCTAAAATTTACCGAAATTAAGGCAATGCTTTAAAAAGTTCGACTTCATACGGCGATTTATCCGCTCTTCGAACAATAGATTTAAGCAAATCCTATGCAAATTATCGATTATTTCTTACAAAAGCCGCCAATAATTCCATTGAGTTTATCGAAGTCTTAATGATCACCCAGGCGAAATGTATATTATCCCGCTTCTTTTCGCAATTAATGCGTCTGGTCACGTAATTTAGCGGAAGCCCGACAGTTTCGCGAATTTATTACGCATTTACGTCCTTAACTGCGCGCCCCAGCCGACACGACCACACGTTCGCCAATCGGAAACCCGTTATTTTCACTAGTGCTTTCATAGCGCGCGCCGATGCCATTTGATGAAATTTTTACGCATTCGAGGGCGGTTTGTTGACGGGGGATGGGTGCATGGGTCGGCGTTAAAGTTAATCGGGGATGAGAACAGTTCAATAGCCGGAGTCGCGCGTTCGGACGCGCGTTTTTGGCTGGTACAACGAATGGGGGGCTATAGCCAGTCCACTGGGAGAGAGTAGTGGTTAAATGAAACTATCTCATCCCACCGATCGCATCGACGTCAACTGTCGTTTCCGCCACGCCACCGCGCCGGTGGCCCATGAGGTGGTCGTGCACTATACGATCCAATACTCGCGAAACAAAACCCCATCGCGTGCAGTTTTATTGCTTAAAATATTTGGGATATCGATGAATAAATTAATAAAATTGTCTCATACGTCCTGTGAAGTACTATGAATTTTCGAAGGCGAACAACGATAGCATTTTGACGATTATGAAATTTCGCGTTGATGCTTGCGAATACACGGATTTCGGTTTGTTTGCGCGACAACCGGGTCGCATACGCCGCGCGGAATCGTCATTAAATACATTTGCATATCATTATAAGGGAAACACGCGTGTGTTTCTCTAAACTGTTGGCGCTGTTTTTCCCACGGTAATTGATGACGCAATACGTCCGAGTGCGGAGAACATGCATATCTGCAAGAGGCTACTATGCCGACTTTATTTAATTCGTCATTTGCATATGGAAAGAATGATTTGCTGAAATATCTAAAATTTAGGTAAATAAAGGTCTGAAAATAATTTTGTTGGATCAAATCAAAATAATTAAATAGGAAATTCTAACATAAGCAAAACAGCAAAATATGTTTTTTACATTATGGCAATGAGTTTTGAGCGTTTTATAATTATTTTAACAGTCCAACAAAATTATTTTTAGATCAGCACCACTACAACAACCTTATTAATTCATTCACACAAGGAAAAAACAATTTTGTTGAAGTATTTCAAACTTACAGGTCTAAAAATAATTTTGCTGGACCATCAAAAGATTTAAGGAAAAAATTCAAACGTAAACAAT
>Ga0157364_1002512_pt1 | contig 17141 bp, 2 predicted proteins | sample AttsexASBM2_FD_111476 | JGI IMG/M metagenome (GOLD analysis project Ga0157364, IMG submission 111476) | Fungus gardens microbial communities from leaf cutter ant in Ribeirão Preto, State of São Paulo, Brazil - Atta sexdens ASBM2 | ecosystem: Host-associated > Fungi > Mycelium > Unclassified ... | reverse complement strand
CGCTATAAAAATATATCTCTAAAATACATAACAATAAAAAACAAAAAAATAAAAAATAAAGAGAGAGACATATATATATATATATATATATATATATATATATATATATATATATATATATATATATACGTGTCATAATTCAATAAAACTATCAATAAAAAGAGATTCCGTCTTCGTTCTACACAAATGTCGATGGCGCGTCTTGTAGCCGTTTATAAAACACACCGGCGCGGCGACGTTATTGATTTTCTAGCTGCTTTCTTCTCCGATTCTTGCTCCTTCTGGTCTTTGCGCTCACGTGCGATTCATTTCCCTCGACGGGGCACGGCGAAATTATAAACGAAACGACGGAATCTCGTGACCTCACTTTCGTGCGGAGCATCGATCGGGTCGGGTACGATGGCGACGACGACGACGGCCGCTTCGTCGGCCCGCTCGTTCCTGCTCGTTTCCGTTTGCGAAAATGTGGATTAGACGAGTCTTGGTGAAAACTGCATTGCGTCTGATCGGTGTTAATCTAAATCTGAGAGAAATTATTCCATTTTATAAAAAAGTATAAAGTCAACAGATCGTATATACACTTTGGAGCGATAAACAATTATATATATATATACTGTTTATAATTTATCTTATTATTTATATTAACTATTTAATTATACTTTGAAGAATATCATAGAAAATAAATATTTATTTTATATATCTTAACTAATTAAGATTTTCCTCCTGTAGAGATTATATGCATTTATTATTTCTGTCGATTAAAAAAATTAATTGTATATTAATTAGTATGTGTGTGTATATATATATATATATATATATATATATATATATATAATTGATTAATGTACAATTAACTTAATAATATGAAACAAAATAAAAATAATAAATCACAATTACTATAATAATTTTGCAAGATTTTCTCAGTCATGCTACAAAGAAATGTTTCTGCGCTAGCTTTATACATTTTTTAATAATTGATTTGTTAATGTATTGTCAATTCTCTCCCTTGACGTTTGTCTTTGGGCCATAACATATATTAATTCAATATATGTGACACTATAATTTTAAAGGCGTCTTCTTTGGCACGATCGATCTTATTCCTTGAATATGATAATTATAAATGTGTCATAAAGGGTATATACCGACTTCTCGCAGATAATCATTTAATGAAATAATTATATTTGTAAAATAGATGAAATTTTGTAAAAAATTTATTTATGAAGAAAAGAAATTATTATATAATGAAATTTTAAAGAAAAGAATATAATAAATTTATTTCAATATATTGATAAATTAAATTGTAATCTCCACCAATATTCAAATACAAAATAAAGTTTCAGTATAAAATCGAATTTCCGTTGATAGTATCTACTATTTTCTGTACTGTAAACTGTTTTCTATATTGCAAACGTTACGTTATACATTTGATGTATCGACAAATAAAATCACCACGTATTGATAAAAAAAATTGAAAGGAAAATATTTCGTAAAAACAAAAAAGTAATTAACAAAAAGAAATTTTGCGCATAGCGAATATATATCTAAAAAAATATGTAATAAAAGAGTAAGCTTTATTTCAATTTTCAAGCAAGAGACAAATGGTTTAAGTCTAAACCAAAGTTGATTTTCTTGTAAAGCAAAATAAAAATCAAAATACGAAACCAGAGCATCGTTACTGCTTGAGATCGAGCTATCCCTGGAAGTAACATTTATTATCTGCTGTATCAGTTGCTTGCTCTATTGCAAACGAAGGAATGAACCACACGAGAGGAAGAAAACGAGATGGTATTCTCGGTGTTTCCGGGATCTCCTCGCCAAGGAAAATCGAACGGGCGCCCACAAACCGCAAGTAAACAAAGTGAGGAAAAGTGACCGTCCGTTTCTTTTTGCGAGCGCATTTCCAGTTTCGTTGGACACACGTTGTTGCAACGTACGAGGAAGAAAGGAAGAACTTTGCGAAATCACCTCAGGTGCATCTTGGCGACATCGTTGTTGAAAACTACAAGGCTTAGTTTATCACTTCATCTTCTCTAGATCGTAACAAAGAAATACGAACGACTTGGGTTTGTTACAAGTTGGTAATACCAGCGAAGCGAAACATGAAGAAAAATATAATGATATGGCGATGTGAACGTTATCTTTTGGAAGATAATGTTCGTGTTTGGAAATAATAAGGGAAATTTTTTTATTGCGCAGAGGATAGCATTGATTAGAATTTCAAAGTTTTAATGTTTGAGTATCAACTGGTTGGATTTATGTTTTCCAGTCAAAATTAATGAATTATTAAAAAATAATTTTATTTTTAAATGTGCAGAAGTGTTTTAAATGATAATAATAACTAATTTATTACAAAATAAATTGAGTTTTTAAATTTTTATTAAAATACGTTGCAATTATTTATATATCCATATTTTAACATAAGTTAATATTATATTTTAATGATATTGTAAATAATAACAAAATCAATATATAACATATCATAACATCAAGAATGTGAACTTTTAATAAAAAATATGTAATAAGTTACTTGTTTTAAAATAATTGTGTGTTACATAATTGATACTTTTCATTATCTGAGACAGTATCTCGACGCTAAGACATTTATATTACTTTACTTGATACTTTATTGCATTTCATGCAAAATAAATGATATATTTTTTTTAGTTAAATGTAAAAATATGAAGAATATAAATGTAAATACGTACATATATTGACAGATATGTATGAATCGCATAATATTTGAATGAAAGCTTCGACTGTTGATTTACTCAATTTTCAAGCAAATTGAATAACGGTATAAATTATTTTGCAAAATATTCATTACTTTATATAACTGATTATTAATCATGCTCGAATTATTGTGTTTGTTTTTGCAGCTTAAAATTGGAGCTGCTTGAAACAATACAATAAAATATGTACTTTAAATTGTATTATTGTATTAGAAACAATTTTTAGTCTTATGTGAAATTATTAGTTGCCTATATATTGCCCCTAAAAAAATATTTTATATTAATAATAAATATTTTTTGTTTGAAAAGATTTGATTTCTTACGTCTTAATTCTTTCCGTAGAAAACATAATTGCAAACTAAATTCATAATTATATATTATGTAATAAACTGTGAAAGCTATTTGTAAGAAATGGACTGATTCATATTGACAAATTCTTTGAAGTCACAAGATCAATGAAATATATTGGAAATGCGCTGGTATACCAGCTGCACCGGATGTAACGTACTACTAGAATACTAGATGCATCAAAGCGGATCCATGGTGAATTTCACACTCGGGAAAATCGTTCTGACAAGTGACGGACGAATTTGCGAAGTCAAAACAAGGCGAAGTACAGGAAATCAAACAGATACATCGTAGCGGATCGGCTTCAGGCGAACCGTTTGCGAAATGAAGCTAGTAATGGCTGTCAACTGCAAAATCTTGTTTTCACGAACATGGTTCAAGAGGATAAGAACAGCCCGGTTGAGAAACCGCTTGCTCGCTCTGATTTAAGACGGAAGTTCTGTCCTTTACCGTCATGTCATTGTTATCCTTGGAGTTTGTAACTGGAGTGCGTCAGAAATACAGGAAGCGGCTGAGGGCTGAAGGATTGTAGAATCTGTGTAGAATTAGAGTATTTACAACAAAACTTAAGTAATAATACTAATAATACTTTATAATGATGGTACTTCTAATTAATGACAGTCTGACGTAAACTTATACTTTTGAGAGAAGATATCTCCGGTATGTTTTGATTTTACTTCAACTTTAAATAACTTTATCAGATAATTATAATTAGAACAACTATTATAAAAATAACATAATAATTATAACAAGATTTTCTACTAAAATAAAATTCTAAAAACAATTTTTTTTCTTTTTGAAAGAAAGAAAAGTTTGTTTCTCCTTTATATTTGAGTCTACGTATTTAAATATTATAAAACTTTTACACTTTATATACTTTACATAAAAACCAGATTTTTTTTTTATTACGTTCAATTATGACTCGTGAACCAATGAGATCGACAAAGTAAGTTTGTCTCTTAATACATCACGATAGAGAGAATAGCGGTATTCGAGCACTACCGCGTCCCTTTGAGTTTGCGAAACATCTCGACGATTTAATCGTTGCTTCAACGTTACTGTCTTTCTGTACGTCCGCGATGCCGCTGATGCACCGCTGACGCACTTTGCTGAGTTTAACTCCGCGCCGAGTCATGACGATATAGGAACTTTCGACTTAACTCAGTCTCGACGCGCTATTCGGTTGCCATCGTTTGTCGGGGCACATCCGCGAAAACAGGATTTTCGCGCTAAGCGCAATTACGCGCTTCAACTTGTGAGAGTGTAGCGGCGGTTTCCTCGGTACAAAATCGCTTCCTTCTCATTATCTAAATAAATACTTAAATCGAAAGTAGCTAACTTAAGCCTTTTTTTATTGCAATATGTAGTAAAGGTATCCAAATTATTTACAAATTTATTAAAAATGCATGAACACGAAATTAATTTAATAAGAACAGGAAATTATTTTATTTTGCTTCTAAAAGTTATAAATTTTTAAAATTTTAGCTATCACAAAAAAAGAAAATTGTTATAAAGTTAGCTACACTTAAGCCTTTATACTTGAATAACTTTTTAACGTTATTGAATTAAATTATGGAAAAATATTATTTATATTTTAGTAATTTCTCTTTAGTAAATTCTCTTTTTTTTTTGTTACAAATTAATTTGATATGAAATCTTGAAAAAGAGTGGCTCAATTTTCATTCTTTAAGATTTCACTTTTTAGAGTGAGATTTCTAAAAGTTTTAAAGGTTAATGTATCCTTATAGCATAATAAATAGAAATAAATGCCATAATGATAATTGCGTTTAGCGGAATAACTGTATACATTTCAAGTAATTAATAAAAAGATCAAAACTCCGTTTGCTGATTGATTTCAAATTGCACATTTCTTTTTTTTCTAAATTGCATTGTACGTAGTAAAATCTAGTTCTCTGTTATATATGTAGATAATTCCTGATTAGACGCATTACTTTCAAATTAGAGACACTCTTTTTAATGTCAAGAAGTTTAATATTTTATAAAACTTTAATTATTAATATTTAATCATATTTTCTTTAAATGAATATATTGTTTTAATGTGTTTTAATATTTTAATGATATTTTACTTTGAATATTGATATTATGTTGCTCTGAGTTTGAACGACACGCTTCGTTGAAATTTATCTCTGAAGTTTCTTGAAAAATATCTCAATTTACTCACTGCTAATGAGCAAACTTTTATTTTTAATAAAGAGGATTATCTAGATAAAAAATGCAAATTGTTTACAGAAGTAGAGTCTCTTGTTTAATTTATTTTTTACATTTACTCAATTCTTATAAAAATATTTGCCAATATTTTACTTATTAAAGATCAAAATTTATTTAAAAGACGATAGTCAGAGTTTACCTTATTTCGGTTTCTATAAGTCCTCATAACTTATTTTAAAAGTCCTGACACAAGAGATTAGAAACTTTTAATCTTTTAAAATGTGCACTATTCATTCTGTTCTTCACTATCTGTTCGATTTTTGTCCCGTGCAACATTTCAGAAAATGATTATTTATTTCAGAGACTTTTTTTTTCAAAATCATTTTAGGAGTTAATTCTACATAGATTTAAAAAAAAATGTAATTTTTTAAAAATCAAACTTTTTGTCTTTCCTTTCAATGAGATAAATTCTTTAAATAAGTATATTATATACAAGTTACGTATAATTTTAATTTTTAAATGTTAAAAATTTTTGAACTTCAAAAATTTAGAAAAATTAGTTTAACATTATTGTATAATGTTAAACGCAATTTATAAAATCATAATGATTTATAAAATCATAAAGCTATTTGTGGCCATTATACCTATATTGCTAAATGATTAATATAAATAAATAACATTTAAAATAATATATTATTAATGCATTGATAATATGGTTGAGAGAAATTAATTATAAAAATTAACAGATAGAGCAGTAAGTAAGTTAAATCCTTTTAAATTATATTACTTATTATTGTGTTAGTTATTCATTATTTAGTAGAAATCATTGATAGAAATTATTTATATTTCGGAAAACAACAAAAGAAATGGAAATTTTTTTGCAAATGAAAAACTTTCAGATTATAAAATAATTAACTGACACCCATATACGCACATATATACACAAATTGCCATTGTGTCACTCACTAATTAACGAGAACTTGTGAAAGGCGATTGTTCTTAGATACTAAACTTACGATAACATTCAGATTTTACAATCTTAAAAGAATGTTTTAATTAACGACTATTTCTACATCATAATAAGGAAAACAATTAATTTTTTTTATTTACCTCAATCAGTTAGCTATTATTTTAATTAATAATTTTTTTATATGTTTATTATTCCATGTTACACGAGTCGCAAAAGTGACAATTAATTTTATTTTTTAATCTTTTTAATTTATTTCATTACCATTTCATAAATAATGAAACGCCTGTTTAAAATCTAAAACAAAATGTAATGTAAAAAATCTTCTTTAATATATTATTCTATTTCTTACTAGCAAAATACGATTAAATATCAACAAAGACCAGCAATATCAAATATTGCGGCTGAACAAATGCCTGTTCGACACGCGTCAATATTTATTTGGCATTGTTTACTTATCGTTCCACTTTCAAGCCGCAAAAGTGCGATATTGTATCGTTTCTACTTTTAAATTTGCCAATAGTTGTACATTTTATTGTGAAATCGTAGTGAAGAACAATTTACATAAAATAGTAACAACTGTGCAATTTTTATAAAAATTTAATATTTTCAAAGTTCAATAAAACGTAAACTTCTGGCCTTGTGACATTTAATATTTCTTAAGTTACGTTTTACAAGCTATGTATGTACGCTATATAAGAGGAAAACGTTTCCATTTTGTCTATTTTTATACTCCAAAGAATTACCTTTAACTTCACTAATGACGTAACGATCTCGTCACTTTGAAAAAACGTGAAGTAAGAATTTTAAGATGTGATTGCTTTCTTTTTCGTTTCTCCCTTTTTCCAGTTACATTGTTTATTTCAAACTCCGGAAGTCAAGACAATGCAACTGTATTTTGCTTGAGCGCGTGGATTTAAAAGAAAAGTATCAAATTACAGAAATGACGAACGGCCAATCGTTGTCTTCTTTATTTTCCACGATAATTAGCAAGCTGAAGTAGATATTCCAAAACCGATCCATATTTTATGCGAGTCGGCGGCAACCATTTAAATCCGCCATTGCTGCGCGACTGGTTGCAATAATTACGACGCTTGGAGGTTTCGACTTGATAAAGGGCATCAGTAAAGAGAACCTATGTGAAAGGCATTCATAATTTCGGATGGTAATCGAGAGGCATCCATCTTCAAAGGGACATATGCATATGTCAAATGCAATCTCGATTGAAATATGTTCAATCATTAACCTTTTAATATTATTTTGAATATACAAAGCGTGGAAGAGCTTTTGCCAAAATATATTATATCTTCATATTTATATTAGGTAAAAGCATTGATAGAAAAAGTATCGAAAGTCTGGGTTAATAAGATTTAAATTGAAAAATATACACTAATTATACAATTAAATGTTCCCACTAAAGCGAATTACCTGTTTCCACGTTTCAAAAACACTAATTTAGTAAAACAGAACTAGAAATTCATTCTGTAACATTCCGTAATACAGTAAAGAAAAATAGACAATTATTTCTTTGCTAAATTTCTACATTAAATATTACTCCAAAAATGTTTTTTCTCACATTTCTTAAGATTTATTTACAACATCCCGTCAGGCTTGAATCTGCACGGTATTCAACCTAAACGCGATTCAATGAGTTCGTACTGTTAGTTTTATAATCAAACCGCGCATCCTATTACGTTTTACACCGGCAGCTGCTGCGCGGAGTGCGTAATGGTGCTTAGCCGGAAATCCTGTTTTCGCGGATCCGAGTCGGCGAAGATGGCGTCGAAAGTCAGCTACCAGGCTGGCTGACTTAAGTCGAAAGTTCGCCGCCGGTGGCCCCGTCACTGTTTTCCTTGGTAGGAGTTTAACTCGGCGGAGTGCATCAGAAGTGCGTCGGTGCATAAGGAACGAGAGGAAACCGGCGGGCGGTGGCGGCATTAACGCTGCATACTTGCGCGCTAATCCGGCTGTTATCCCCCAGACTTAGACAGGGGACGATCGACCCTCGAACCATCTCTACTTGTCGCATCCCGAATGTCGTTCCCGTCCTTCTGCCATTTTGTCCAAACTCAACTCTTAACGAATGCTCACTCTGATTAGTACGTCTTCGTCTTATTTTCCGAATATATTTCCAAAACTCTTCGCAGTCGGGATATTTAAAGAAGGTAAATTGCGAAAGTAATTTGTGAGTCATCTTTGACTGTACTTTTAATATAGATAGTTTAAAAGAAGAGATTATGCATTTAAGAGAATTTTATCTTTTTCGTTGAATATGTAAGGACAAGTACATATAGGAAAAACCGGGACTTGTTGACATAGTTTTCACAAATTCAGATATTATTCATATTTTTTAAATAATTAATTACTATGTTTATTAAAATGTAATATGACAGAGAGAATCTTTCTCTACATTTTCATATTAGTAATAGTTTTATACACTGCAGCTCCTTCGCAATAGATGAAATACAAACATGGTATATTGTAGTCATCTTGCTTCAATTACGTTGGGTAAATTAATATCATATCACGGTGTAAGTTTTGCCTCTATGATAAACTTTATATTAAATTAATGAAAACGTAATAGAAAAATAATAGGAATAACAATCATACGTACTTCGATCTTAGTAAAAATTATACTTTTCAACGTTAATTTTGTAATAATCAAAGAGAGTAAAATGTTGTCACAGAAAAACAAATATAAATGATTTTAGTTTTATCTTATTTTAATATAAAAATATTAAATATAAAATGTTAATATAGAAATATTAAATATAAAATGTTTTGTCAAAGTTAAGTTGTATTTAAATGTTCATATATGCGATAGTCGTCCTTGAATCAGATTTTTCTCTTTTTCTATTATTTGATTTAAATGAAATTTAGGAAAAAATATCTATGTTATAAAAGAAATATTTTGCGGTAACTTTTCCATTCTTGTTCTTTTTATCATAAATATATAAATAAAATGTAATGTCAACGGTGTCTTCGGTTTTCTCTAATTTTAAAAAACTTGCGGCTATTCTAGATAAAGTTATTGGTCATTCGACAATTAAAAGTTTGTAGATACGGATCTGTTTATCTAGAAAATTATCACTGATTACACGGACTATTTACATTTAACAAACATTGCACAACATTGAGAAGATTCTCTCTCATACAATTTTCCGCTTCTTCGAAACTAGAAATGCGAAAATAAATATCTTCGTTCAGAAGAGATCGGTGACGCGGAGATCGGGTGGAGAAGTTTCATAACTTAATGTTTCTCCTCTCTTGCGAAGATCATCTCCGCTTGCGACGGGAGGAGAAGAGGCGAGAGAAGAGCCGGCTGCTGTTTCCGCACGTTACGTGTCTTGACCATAGAAACGGTACAATGGCCCCCGCCAAACAACCAGTCGTAACTCGCGAGTAGATAAAAGATAACATCCTCTTCTTTCTCTTTCTTCCTGGGACTTCCTTTCTTCTATAACTACTTCCTTGCCTTGGCTGTCCTCCTGCCTCTCTATCCCTGAAACGTGCTTAGAGAAGCGGTCCTCTGGAAACTGACGACGTGTCGTTGATTATTTCACCTAACACGCATCCCTGTGTGTTGCTGTTTCTTTGTTTCCTTCGTTCGCTTGTTCCGGCAATGTGATTGTTTGTAAACGGAACTTTTGTTAGATAAATTATCAATAACAGAGAAATGTTTTTGAGATATTTTTGAATAGTAATTAGGTATTTTCTATTATTCATTTATTTAATTATACGTTATAAAGATATTAGAACGACTATCAATTACATCATTAAAATATTTTATTAGAAAAATATTTATTTTCTGAAATTTCCGTTCATTACGTTTATGTTATTGGCCATAATATGTACAGCTCTTTTACAAGAAATATTAATTATAATGAGCTCTGCGAACGTATTGTAATATTAATCTTGCTGAGAATTAAAAGATTCAGAATTTCTTTCGCTACCCTTTTTTTCAGTCATCAAATCTTTATTTTCCGTACAATCTAAGATGAAAGAAAGTCGACGCCTAACAACCAAGAAATACCCTTTTTTACTCAAAGTTCGTCTTCGAGAGAGTCAGCGATGTATTATAAGAGTATCTAGCGCGATGGCTTCAGGCTACGGGAACGAAACTCTCTTGCTGAAATTTTAAACTAGCACGACTTTGTGCCTCGTAAACTTTGCAGATCCTGGAAAATTTCGTCCCTTTGTGCTGGAGAAGCTGACGCCAAAACCTCGTACCACCTTATTTCAAATCTAAATCTAATAATAATAGTTCCTAATCAGGAACTTTCACGTACTTACATTTGTCTACAGATAACATGATAATTTATCCTTTTACACTTAATATCAAATTATTAGATGTAATAAATACTCATATTTATAAATAGATTTAATGTTCGCGATTTTTATCTATTCCGTTTTTAGAGAATGGCTGAGATTAAAAATTATATATAAAAAAATATATAAAAATTTTATATTTTTTTTATAAGCAATTATAAGCTGTAAGCAATAAATAATAATAATTGTGTTTCAGTAACAAAATAGCAGTTTATATTTTATATGCAAATGTGATTTTTTAATTCATGAAGCTATTTATTAATACTAATTGTATAAACTGACTGAAATAGTGCAATAATTTTTCTCCTTGCACTTCTTTAGCAGTATAATCATTATTTTAAAGTTATTTAGGCTGTGTTCGCTTTGGTGCTCATAACGCTTTAAGCGTTTGATCCTTATTGTTTATTAAATATTAAACAAGAACAACTGATGCTCACACAAACGCTGTAAACACCAAAGCGAACGTAGCCTTAAAATTATGCTTCAATAAATTCTATGTTTAGAAGACTCAGTAAATTAAATCTTAAATGAAGTACTTAAATAATGTGTTTACTTTATTCGTAAATTTTATCGGGTGACATATTTGCAATCACGAGTGGGAAATCGTTGCTGTGGCTTATATCGACGATACGTACATTCTATATGTCTTAAAGCACATTGCTCGATAGCCGGGGGCACATGAAAACGTGTGACGGAGAAAAATTCGAGGGCACTCTGCCGCGCCGATGGACTTTGTAAGTCAAACTGAATTCGTGCACTTGCATTCTCCACACTTTATGCCCTACGCGCGTTCCAAACGTACCGCAAAGAAGGTACTACAGAGAAGAAACACCGACGCGTGCAAAATATTCATAGCTCTAGAAATTGCAATGGCTGTCCTCCTTTATCTTCATAGAATTATGTAATTGTGTTCAAATGAACATAATTCTTCATTATTAGCTAACTTAATCGAAATTTAGATTTGCGCAAAATATTATTTTAAAATAAACGAGTATTTTTCATACAATATTTCGGTACGAATTTTGGAATGTTTTGAAAAAAAAAAAAAAGATAAACACAAGAGAATAATTGTACACGTTTATTCAGAAGAATATATGTAGAAAATAATTGGTATCACAATGCGAGCTTGCAACAAATAACAATGAGATATAAATATCCTCGCGAAGCAAACCGATTCTGTAATAATTTTACTTATTGTATGCCTTATAAAAATATTTTTTATTGATTTTTTTATAGAAAATATTTTTTATTGATTTTTATGAATAATGCTTTGATATTGATTTAAAAAAATGCTTCTCGTAAATAAACCCAATTCATGAGATGGCTATATGCATCGTCTAAAAGCAAGCGAGCACGTCGTGCAATAGGTTTCTTTACCCAGTTACAAGCATCCTCAATAAACTTGTGCTGTCGTTTGCGAGAAACGACCGCGATGAAAACTTGATTCCCGTTTAGTCACATGCAATGTCACAGTCAATGACGTAATTCGTAATATCAGCGCAGTAAAGTCGCACGAAGGAAAACTGTTGTACATAACAATGAAAATCGCAAGGTGCTTGATTCATAGCATGATCGATAAAAATTTGTGTCGTAAAAATAATCCACCAATAGGAACAATAGAGACCATAACGGGCCGACTTTTATCGGAGCTTAAAGTTTGAACCTCGGCACGACGGGACCAAAATCGTCGGGTTTCATCAGCCGCAAAACTTTAAGCTAGATTAAATTTTACATTATCGCTCCACCTGAGAATTATACAGAGATAAAGGCGTGCTGTCAGTGAGATAGGAACTTTATAAATCGGTTTGAGGTTTCTCTCAAAAGTAAAGGGAGAAGCGACTGGAATATAGCGTATCGCGAAAAGTCTTGAATAGAATTTTCTTCTTCGCAGAAAATAGGAAATGACAGTGATACATGATAGTGTGAATTTGTTTGTATTCATTTAATATATATTATTTATATTTGCATTATTTTAATGCTGTACATGTCATAGTATGTAACGAAAATGGTGTTACAAATAATTCATTGTAGTACGACCCTTTTAACGACAGCTCGATATCATTATTGTCATTTAGAGTTACAGAATCGGAGTACAAACAGGAAATCGACATTATTCAAAATGTCATTAAAGACATCATTTTGATGTTAAAATAATAACAAAATAATGTCGATTTCCTTGATGTCTATAATGATATTTTGATGTTAAAATAATGTTAAAAAGACGGCAAACATTAGCGACAATTCCAAATCATACATTTTAAATAATTTTCTTCTATAAATAAACGAAGAGATCGTGGGTTATCACGGATTAATATATATAACTCTAACGAGTTTTCAATCCAGAGATATATATTCGTAAATAGCGAAACTGTTTGTAAATAGCAAAAACAGGCTGTTATAAAAGAAACATCTCTTTGGCTGGAACCGGAATTCCGCTTGCAAATTCCTCACGTGCCCCCTACAACGGCACGCGTTTCGCGCGATAAAGCTTGTCTCATGGCGAACGACACACGATGAGTGCAGTTGCGGCAGATTCGCGAGCATGCCTTTCGCGAACATGCCTTTCGCGAGCATGCCGACCAGAAGGTTTTCCCATAGTCACGAATTTATGCGACAAACGGGTTTTCTCGCACCTCTTTGCTGGGAACTCGAACTTACATTATGCACCGCGACGTAAAACCGTAAAAAGGTAACGACGATCAGATGGGAACACGTTCGTAATATTGTTAATATTCAGGGATTTACGGATCGCTGATGCAATGATGCAATCACATCAATAGCCTATATAGAAAAATGGTTCTATCAATATAATTTGTAATATACTGTAAAAATTAAAATATTAATTTTAATTTACAGTTATATATTGGACTTTCTGAGAGATGCAAAAATGTTAAAATTAACATTTTTGTGTTAATTTAACATTTTTGCATGTCTTAGAAAGTTCACTACACGACTGTAAGTTAAAATTAACATTTTTTTTTTTGCAATGTAATGTCATGATATACTACACAACAATTTATACATACACATTTAAAAAGACATTTACATACGAGTACTCTGTTTGCATGTTATTAAAATAGTATTTTCCTTTATCTTAACAGTTCGACATTTTTCTGTTGATTTTTTTGGGATTTTATTTTACTATACTTACAAGAGAAAAAACGTTTTTTTTTTTAAATTGAAAAATATTAAACTTCAAAGAGTTAAGAAAAAACGTTGAGCGTTGAATAGCCTCGTGTGTATGCATCGCATCCATCGTGCTGCATTTCCGATACGATCAAGAAAGCTCCAGGAGGCGCGATATGAATTCGTATGAATACATCTGTGGTGAAATCGCAAGCGAACGGTATGAATGAATGGAGAATTCCGCTCCATAGAAATTCAACGCGCGTGCACGCGCTCGCGTTATGCGCGATCGATCTTGAAGGTAGATCGAGAGCAACGAGGCGAGCGACATAAAGCGAATAGCATAAACGAAAAGCAGAAGTGAACGAACCCATAAACGATGTAAACTAGCGGCATAAAAAATATATTAGGGACATTCTTACGTATCACAGCGAGATATGTATATTATAAATCTATTTGTAGAATTGTTATTAAGAACTTTTGTATCTCTGGACATATAAACAGTAAGATGAAAATAAGGAAAGTTTATCAGATTTGTTATTAATTATTCGGATCAGTAGTATCTAAAAATATATGAGTTTCAATTGGCGTTTAATTATAATCGCGCAAAAGAGATTGCAGTTAAACGGTCGGTGAAGTAGAAGAATTCTTCCTTGCGCAAGAAGATCCAATGATTTCTTAAATTCAAAAATTAATTTTACTGTAACGTTTTACTAACGTTTTAAGAATATGAATTAGTGTAATTATATTATTATAAAAATGTATATCCTAGAATTATTTTTCATTTATTTCTAGAAAATAAATATAAATAATAGATATAAACGTTGTGTAAAATATTACGCAATATTCAGATTTTTTAAATATTAATTTCAATTTTTATTTTAAAAACATTTAAAATTTGTGTAAATTTCTTATCCGCAGTTTAGTTATAATTTTGATACTCTTAAAATCTTTAATTAGTTTCGCCATATCACGACGTGTTGTTTGTATAGTAATTTGACATAAAATATAAAATTAGAAAAATATCTTTCCTATATCGAATATTGCTCAATATTATTAATTTTACGCTCGTTGAATAATATAGAATGTATTCTCAATATAATCAGGAATTTGTGATAGAAAATTAAATTTAGATGTTGGATGATTGGTACGCAGGATTGTAATAATACAATTGTATATATTCCTATCGGTATAACGTTATTATTGATAAAAGAATAAAACTAGAAAACGAATAATGGTACATTGCAAAAATACAATATAAAGTACAAATGGAAAAGAGTATTGGTTGATTAATTAAATTAAATAGCGATAATTCAATATGTATTGCAGATATATACATATAATAAAATACTTTCTTCTACAATTGGACCGTTATTTGAAAAGCTAAAAAATTATCGAAAATGTGAAAATAGATTGAATAATGATTTGCATTATAACGATCCGTCTTTATATTTATTTAATTAAAGAAAAAAAGATCATTTTCTATAAAATTATTACTAGTATACACAAGTTGTAAATTTTACATACGAAAAACAGATTTTCGCGTTATAAATGACAAATATGGTGTGATTTTGATTTCGGATGACAGCTTGATTTACATGTAACGTCAAATTATCATTTTGAACAATATGTATGTATATCAAATATTATATCGTGCATTGAAAACCTGTCATTCCGATTGAATTGTTACTGCATCGCGATGAATCAAATTTTTCATCACAATCGGCACAGTCACCAAATTTGCGTTTCGACTGCGCTTTTGAACAAATTTGACTTTAGCTATCTATTGTCTAATCGGAATCAGGAAACATAGACTTCAAAAATTTTTAAGAAAGCTTAAAGTCAGAAATTTGTAGACGAGCAAAAGTGAAGCAAAACAATTTTTTTATCTGCTTATCCTAATAAAATTTTCATAAATAAAAATAAAAAGATTGATGTCTCAATTTCTAATAACATTTGAGATATACTTCTTTATAATATATATTTTTTCTTTATTTTGATAAAATTCTTTATTTTGTTAATCTTGTCGCTTTATTCTTAAAATTAAAGGATTATAAATAGTAAAAATATTTCTGTCCCGTTGAGGGAAAAAGTATCAATATTCTGTCAACATCAAAGTACCGTATTTCACGCGAGAGATCGGTTTTGCTAACCAGCCGTCCAATGCAGCGGTATATTATTTGTCTGCGGCGTGTTTTGTCCAAATTTCCAACACGATGCTGCGATCGCACAATAAAAATTGATCGCTCTAATTGCCGCGCGAAAGCATATTTTAACAAGACCTTATTGGCAGCGTTATCAGCTGCATGGTGGTAGCGTTGAGCGAATTAAAGGCGGTATTTTGCGGCCACATGGTAATCGTGTGCAGCGGACAAACGGCAATCGCACGATGAATTAATTGCATGACTTTCATCGTGGCGATGCTTAATGACGAATAAATGTGAACTGAATGCGGCGAGAAATTAATGCCGTTGGCGAAATGTAGTGTGCGTAAATCAAGTCATAATAAACGGATTGGATGATGAATCCTGTAGATACAGTTTATTTAATCAATAGATAATATTTATGTTAACGCAAGCATAGAATAAGAGAATGCATACTTATTTATCATAAAATGTGGATCGTGTATGGCTTTTTCTAAAATACTGTAAAGATTAATTAGTTCCACTTTTTACTGTGTCTGCAAAAGCAATGATTATGATTACAATCATTTAATTATTGTTGCCTTCAATATATATTATTATCTTTAATATTAATTTAATTATTATTGTTAAATATTCTTTTTTAAAATTATAACAATGGATGTGTTAATAGAAAATATTTATTGATGCCTTTGAGATAATTATGTTAGCCAAAGACTAGATAGTTTCGTTTATGAAGCTATGTATAGATTTTTCACTTGTTTGATCACTGCTAGAAATAATATCGTTTTTTCGCGATTGACTAATATTTGTCCACTGCCTAGATCGTAAAAGTAATGACAGCGCGTTTGTCCAACTGAAATCGAATATGTTTTTTGGGTTTCCATTTGAAAGCAGCTCAACCTTCTCCAGTCCTTTCGCTTTCGTCCTTTGTGCGCGGACATTCCTTCCGAATACTTTCAATTTCGTTTATCCGTTCCAGATTTTATCCGTATCCCGAATAAAAGCGATATTACATATTTACTTCTTTTATTTTTACTTCTCTTATTTCTACACGAACAGTTTTCTTAATCGTAAATAAATAAAGCGTCTATTTAATATGTCTATTCAATACTAAGGGACCTGTCACAAATATCTGAGACTGATTCTCTTTGAAATATTGTTGTTAAACAAAAAAGTCTAAGATTGAGTTATTCTTTCGATAAACTTCAGCTCACTGACTTACTCTCTTACTTTCTTATGCTCTTATTCTTTTATTCTTTTGTTTATTCGGTAAGTAAATTATAACATAGGATGCGTTCCGAGTTACGCATGAAGCACATGATGTATTGT
>Ga0157364_1002511_pt1 | contig 17141 bp, 12 predicted proteins | sample AttsexASBM2_FD_111476 | JGI IMG/M metagenome (GOLD analysis project Ga0157364, IMG submission 111476) | Fungus gardens microbial communities from leaf cutter ant in Ribeirão Preto, State of São Paulo, Brazil - Atta sexdens ASBM2 | ecosystem: Host-associated > Fungi > Mycelium > Unclassified ... | reverse complement strand
GACCACGAGAGTGCCCCGGCAGCGCCGCGACTCTCTTCGGGTCCAGCCGATTTTATTAGTCTCTGACTCATTCTGCCTCTGAGACAGGCGTTTCTGTCTGTCGTTCCTCTCCCTCCCCCGCCTTCCCTTCTCACTCACTCTTTCTCTTTGTCTTTCCTTTTCTCTTTTTTTTTTCATTCTCTCTTTATCTCTGCGTCGCGCGTCGTCTCATCTTGAGCGTATGAACGCTTCTTTTTCGTTTCTTTTTCTATTCCCCTTTTTTTTTTATTCGCTCTCCGACGGAAGCCGCGAATAAACGATATCAAACGTTTCGTCCGCCGCCGAACGCGTCCGCACACTTGGCGCAAAAATATCACAGGCCTTGAGTCATGGATGTGACATAAATGTTGGATACGTGACCGTCGGGCTATCGAGGTTGCCAAAATAGGCCACTATCTCTGATTCGGACGAAAGGCTTTAGACCGTAAAAAAAAAGTTTATGGGAATTATTTTAATTTACATTAATTCTTAATGTACACGATAATTTTCCGATTCTTTGTCACATATGATTGATCATTTGTCCTAGGTCAATTTTCATCACTGTCACAAGTATATAAAAAAATTAATAAGTGATTCTTATATACAATATCTTTAGAAAATATTTGCAAAGTTGTGTATTAAAAAGAAAATGGAAAGACTAGAGATCAGTATTCAGCCAGGAATTTCTAGTATTTCAAAGAAATACATGGAACAGACGGTTTTATAGAAGTACTTAAAAGTTTCAAAGAAATACGTGAAACGAATGGTTTTAAAATATCTAAAAGTTTAGTTAGATAATAAAATCTGAAAATAATTGTATAGGACGCTTAAAGCTCGCTGTTACAATGTCAAAACTTTTGGCAACATTATTCATATGCTTGCGTTTCCTACGTATTTATTTTGATAGTCCAATAAAATATTATTTTTAGATTTATGTCTACCTAAATTTTTAAATATTTCAGCAAAATCATTCTTTCTATGAACGAAATACGCAATTAACTTAATTGTGTATACTAAGGATTAAATATAAAAATAAGAGACGTTAATAGTACATATACATGAGATTATCCTTTTTTTAAACTCGATTATTAATTTTTATTTTCTATACAATCTACACTATTCGTCAGTGTATTTTCAAACTTTACTCAAAAAAGTGATCTTACAGCAAAAAAGTACGAAAAATAAAGTACTAAAATAAATTTCTAGCAAGTACTGCGATATTAGATATGTATTGCATAATATAATCATACAGATGGCAGAGATAGAATTTAGATTTATGCTATAAATTCTATGCGTATGATACATAATTTTCTATCAGATACAAAATAATAATTATAATTCTAGCTGGATCCACAAAATATTTTTTTGCGTGTTCGAACTCTTACATTAATTTGATTTCTAATTATATGCATTACAATTATAAGATCGTGGGCGTCTATTTGAAGAGATTCTCGGGAAAAATCATGTGACACACCGGAACAAAGAGCGACGAAAAACTATCCGCGATGGTTCATTTGCCAAGCACGTCGCTTCTGTCAGTTTATTTTTCCCCGTACCTCGCGGATGGACCCGGAGCTTTGCTTTTCCCATCGCCCAGTTTGTTCTTTCCTTTTTCGTCTCGCATTTGACCGTCTGTTCATCTTTCGCAGCTTTCAACTTCCTTCGGTCCAGCTTAAGAAGCCTACTCACTTTCTCCTTCTCTTTGTCTCTCTTTCTTTCTCTTTCGTCTCTATTTTCGTCTTCGTCATGACACGACAGAGCCGAGGAGAGTCTTAAGGGTGGCGTTAACGAGGCGGCGAGACTTTCACACGACCGCTCGCGTCGCCGAGGCAAACAGGTCCGTTTAGCTCCAGTTGCTGGGGCAAACCTTCCTATTTATTCGAGTTATGTTGGGTCGCGTCATCGTAAACTTCCTCTCTATCGATGCGTCCGCACGATATCATATCGGTAATGTCTCCGCGTACAATGAGCAACTGTTGGCAGTCACCGGAAAGTCGGCGGAAGTTCATTCCAAGCTCGCGCTTCTCACGTACTTCGTTTCAATTCAACTCGACGAGGATATCTCTTTTTCTTGCAATCTTGTTATCATTGAATTTAGTGATATCTTTAATCTTGCGATTCGATTATTTCATATAACTAAATAATATTATTTCTATTAAAAATAGAGTATATAAGGTTATTAGATAATTTGTTATGCGTTATTTTTTTTATTATTATTTTTATTTTTTTGGACAAAATTGTCAATGTTTTCTATCTTTTCTAAAAAAAAATGCTCATATAATTTTATACACGAATTTTATGTACTATAAAAAAAAATTTATTACTATCTCATATTAAAGAGATATATTTTTTTTGGAATATCTTATTAAATTACATGTTAAATAAGTAATTTATTTTAAATTTAACTATAAATTTGTTTAGTTTATAATTTAAAGAATATTACGGTATTATGAGATATGAAAATTATCATTGAAAATATGAGCCCAGATATGAGATATATAGCACAGAGAGTTCAAAAGAATTCAAAAAGAATTCAGTTGTTATGTCATTAATTTAAAATTCTTTTTCTGAACAATTCTGAAAAGAATCTTTTTGTATATAAAAATGAACTCGAAATTAATGACATACGATTGAATTCTTTTTGTGCTATATGAGAAAGTAGTAAAGATATATCTTGATTTTATACAGAAAAAATTATTTTGCTGAAGTATTTCAAAGTTTAACTAAATGCAGATCTAAAAAATAATTTCGTTAATATTAAAATAATGATTATAGAAATAATTATGTAAGAACTAAACTAGTTGTTTAAACTAGTTGTTAGACTATCAAGAATTTATTGCAACATTACTTATCATGCTTGAGATTCTTACGTAATTATTTTACGGTCCAACAAAATTATTTTCAGATCTGCATCTACCCTACCTATTTAAATACTTGAGCAAAATTTTTCCACATGAAGATACTATCGATTGAAATATCTTTAATATCCATGCTCGTAAATACATCTTCGAACGCAAGAACGAAAATGAAAAGAATCATGGAGGGAACCATGGAAGGATATGAGTGAAGAGAAGGCGCGCCCGCGGGAATCGCCGTGGAGACGTGCGTGGAGAGGCATGGTCGACGGATGAAAGGGCGGCGGTGGAGCTGGCCGAGGGGGAGACCGAAAGTGTAGGGGGCCCGGTTGGTCCCAAACGCGCCGCCGCCACCGCCGCGTTCGTTGCGGCCGAAACGAACTGGCGTAGCCAGGAGGCGAAACACGCGAATCCTTCGCCTCTTTCTCTTTCGCCTCGTCGGCGATAGCCCTGCCCTATTTCGAACGGAAAGACTCTTGTGAGGAAAGAGAGAGAGAGAGAGAGAGAGAGAGAGAGACCTGGCGAACCTTGGCAGAGGCATACCCATGGGAATAGCATCGTGATTGATTTGACCGTATATACTCGGTGACCATGAGATATGTTAAGCGTCATATCGATGATACCTTGTTATCGTTGATGATGTTTGATAATTATCAAGTTTCTTTCTTTAGAAAGAGATGAATTTCTGAAAAATTACCGTCAGGAATGCAGCCTGTACCTGCGATATTAGACGCTAAATGCCTTCTCTCTTACCCTAATTCACACATCCATCACACCTACTACTATACCCTAATTTACACATTTCACGCAATACATGCATTCTTATCTTTTTCGAAATATCACTGGAATTTATTACTTGTTAGAAGCAGTGCTTTTGGTAAACCAATGAATATTATACATATAGATATTAGCAATGATAATTTTGTGTCCTTTATTGTTTTTTTGTCTTCATTTTTACTCTTTTATAATGATTGCGTTTAGTGAAAATAGTAGCTTTGCAACGATTGTAAAATTCTTTAATATGATTGGTCTTGCCATATAGCGTTTTTCATTGGCAGAACTAGCGCGCACTCTTTAAAGCCGTTGTATACAAATTGATATAAAGATGTACATTTAATAAAAATATAGAAACGAATTAAACCGCGAAATATTCAATACATTTTATTGTGCTATTTGATAAAATACACATTAGGCATTTTATCAGTTGAGATATCTCACTTTTACATTTAAATTAAAGTAGTGTATAACAGTTTTTAATGCACATTAGTTCTGTCAATAAAAAACGCTATTAATTCCTCATTAGATCTGTCAGTTCAGGTCCAAATCAGTCATATTAAAGAATCTTACAACAGTTGCAAAATTGCTTCTTCTGCTAAACGCAGTCAGTGTTTTGGATTTAAGAAGAATTTAATGAATACAGATGTGTCAAGCTTCGATAATTATCTCGAAAAAGTATTAACACTAAAAGATTTTGCTTTAGTAATTCGTTTTATAGGTTTGTTTAAATTTACAATGCATGTTTCGAGTTTTTATCATTTAATAGGGTAGAGACGTAATTTCGTTGGAAGTTCAGCACGACCATAATCGCAGGATAACACGCGGGAATATTTTCATTCGAGAGGCACTCCCACTCTCTCTCTCTCTCTCTCTCTCTCTCTCTCTCTCTCTCTCTCTCTCCTTTCGAGAACTTCGTTCCTTGCTCTACCCTAGAATCCCGAAATCCGACCTGGGCAGTTTCAGCGGCTCTCTCCTTCTCTCCCTCAGCTCTTTCTCCTTCGTAGTGCGCCCGACTCTTTGCATCCTTTAGAAGCAAAAAGGCTCTCAATATATTCTTTGATCCTCGACGAAGGAGCCGTTTCCTTTCTTCTCTCTGGTTATCCGTTTCGTACGATGCCTCGGAAGGAAGGACCTCCCCGGACTTGGTCGACTCCACGGAGGTCCCATTCTTCTTTCTTCTTCCTTCCCGATCTTTTCCTTCTTTCTCTTTCATCTTCTCTCTTTTTCTTCTTCTTCTTTTCTTCCTTCTTCTGCTCTTGCGCGCCAGTCAAAGGATCCAGACGAGAGCTCTGATCGAAGAAAGAAGAAGAAGAAAGATAGAGAAGAAAAAAAGAGAGAAGAAGAGAAGGAGAAAAGACGGGAGGAGAAAAGCAGGAGGAGAAGGAGAAGCTGAAGATCTGGAGAGGACAAGGTCTCCTTTAATTCTCCTCCCGGGACTCGGTCGGTACCTTTCCACGGTGCGTACGCGTATACATATATACGTATGTGTATTTTCTGTGCGCAACACATGCGAGACGTACGTGAAGAGACGGATGCGCGATAGAAAGAAAGAGGAAGAAAGAGACCCCGTGCACTACACACCACACAACGTCATCGTGCAAACCCCATGGGCCCGTAGAACCGCATTCCAAGGCGGCTCCATGGATATGGCCCACGATGGCGTTAAAGGCAGCCGGCAGGAGGAGGAAAAAGAAGAGGAAGATGAAGAAGAAGAAGAAGAAGAAGAAGGAAAAGAAGAGACTGAGGAGTCGGTTTGAAAAGTGAAGGAGAGAGAGGAAGAGAAAGAGACGGTGAAAGAAAGAGAGGAAAAGCTTGGGAATAACTCGATAAAGCGTAGGACTCTTTCTAATTAAAATGAGTTCCGCCGCGGGTCCTCGTGTACGACTCTCGCCGCGTTCTTATTACGTCGCGAACTTTTACTCTCTTCGCCTCCTACTTCTCCATCTCCTTCCCAGTCTTATTCTTCTATGCCGCCGTCACGCACGCACCTTACGTAGGCTCGGATGCGTTGTCTTCCTGGATCGGTCGCCAACGCGTTTTCGCGCGTAAATCGCGATTGAAATGCGTCAGCTACGTAATCGGTTTGGATGGCGGTGAGAGAAAAAAGGTCTGGCGGGTCATAATTTTTGGAGAACTAGGGGATTACGGGGGATGAATGTGACCGGATGATGGATGGCGGATAGGGCATTTAATCCTCCATTGGCGCGTTTGGACGTTTTCCTAAATATTAGTTGAAACTAAGTGAAGTTTAAGGAGGAGCTAAATATAAAATGATTAGACACAGAATTGAATGATGAAACATTTAGAACTTTTACGAGATTCTTAACTGTTTTATTTCTACTAAATTATATACAAAAAAGATTAAAGTACATACTTGACAAATGAATATTTAAAAAAAGACAAATATTCTCTCTCTCTTTAAAATTAATGATCAATACAATATAAATTAATAATCAACATACAATATAAATTAATCATTTCGATAAATGAATCAATTAAATTAAATTAAAGCAAAATTTATCATTATTTTTTACGAGTATACAAACTTTCGACTGTGGTCAGTAAATTTTTTGCATTTCTTGGTTATTTGGTCCCAAAATCTGATCAAAAGAAAATAAAATGATATATACAATGTCATAGAAAGGAATGTATTTTGGACAAAAGCAGACAAATAGATTCGCGTGACAGTTCAGTAATCTATCATCTTCTTCTCTCAATGGTTCTTACAACTTTCGTTGGAACTAATAGAAGCGATATGACATTTTGTACCACTATGTTGTAAGAATATTTCTAGGTAAGTGAACCTGCTTTACGAACCTTTAAAAAATTATTTTCTATGTCAACAAATCGGAATCTTTATCTAGGAATCTACTAAGCCTGTTTCACGAAATTTTATTATATGTTTTAAAAAAAAGTTGAGAACCGTTGCCTCAAACAGGTAGAATAAATGATCGCGCGAATATTCCTCGGCGATCGTGGTCCAAAGATAAGCAAACACATTTTTCAACAAAGTCAGAAGCATATTTTTATTTGATTCCCTTTTAAATATATCATGCAGTAATAAAAGCATGGAAGAGATCGTAAGACTCAAATATTTCGTACATATATTTAACTTCAGCAATGCATAAGACGCGCAAATTTAAAATGCCTTTATAACATAATCTTTCTCTTACATTAAATTACATCTCTTACATTAGATATATGTGTAATAAACAAATTTAAATCTTTTTACTCAGAAAATTGGAGCCGTTTTTTCTTTTAATAACGTTTAAATGTCGCAAGTATATTTAAAGATAATTGCGATAATTTCAATCAAATTTTGAATTTATGGTCACGAAATAAAATTTTATTTTTGTGACATTTCTTATTATTTTGATATATTAAATATTGTAATATACTCTTTTTATTATAGTTTCGTGTGTAACATTATTATTTTATTACATTCTTAAATACTTTAAATATGTTATTTTTAATATTTAACACATGCATATATGTCGTACAACAGCAATTTATCGATGGAATTTCATCGTTTTAATCATCATAATATATATATAACTGTAAATTAATTTACATACCACTTTAATACCTTTTGCCTCCCGCACGCATCGAAAATTATGAACCCATATGATACAGCTGTTCTACCGTCGCGATAATATTTTGTACGTGATTTTTTAATAAGAAATTTGCGAGATATGACATACTCACTTGCAATATTCTCTTACAATTAGTACAATCGTGCGATTGCAAATTTTCAGTTGTGCTGGCTATCGACGATTTAGGATGGAATAATTAAGAGCTTATTAAAAAAAAAAAATTCTGAGGAGTCATTCCGCCGCAAAGTTCTATCATCCAATACATCTGATTTAATGACCTGTTGCGTAAATCAAACGCTCCGTCTTCCACCTCTCGCTCGTCCCTCTTCTTTTCGTTCTCGATTCTCCTTTCACTCTCATCCTTCTTCACTTTCTCTCTATCTCAGTTCCTCCCTCTTTCTCCCTTTTTCGATCGTTCGCGTTGGCGGCGGCTTGTTCCTCGTTTAGTCCTTTTTTCTTTCCTCTCTTTCTCTCTCTTTTTCTCTTTCATTCTTTCTCGCGAGGAGGTAGTGGTCCCTCTTTCAGAACGGGCAACCACCACTACATCACATCTCCACCGTCATCTCGCGCGAGGTAGGTCGCCCCCGGTGATACATGGCGTTTCTCACGGTGATAATTATCACTGAATCCGTGAAACACGGAGAGGTAGGCTGACAAGCATATTAAAACAGTTTGTAGAATATATAGTAATTTTATACGAAACATGGCAAAGCAAAAAGAAGCAATATGCGGGAATCAAGGAAAAAATATATATGTATAAAAATATATAGACAGAAAAGATAATAGAATTAGATATATATATAAAAATCTAATAAATGAATTATTCTTAATTGTGTAATAACGTGCAATAATGAAATTCTATTTTATAAAAATACATGTTACTTTCATGGTTACGATAAAAATTGTTCTCTTAGCTTTTTATAATTTCTAATTTCTTAATTTCTTTCCTTCCAAGATTGGTTTCATTACGTTTTGAGATTCATACAATTTCTTGCCTGATAAATGTATTAATATGTAATCGAGAATATCTTGCATTTTAATATCGCAATCATATTTATAGTTGCATTTCTGTTAAAAATTTCAATCGAAACCAGTCTTAAAAGGCATGATAAGATTTAATAAATTGATCTAGAAAATTAATTTAATATTTGTTATGTTATATTTGCAATTAAAATTGAATTAAGGAATTCAAATAAAATTTAGTTTAAGACACAGTTTTAGTTTTGCTTCTTGCGGATTAATAACTGATTTTTGAAAGAAGATTATACATATGTGAATGCAAATTAATGGCTCTTATTTCTTGTACTGTATTTTCAAAAGTGATTTAACAAGAGAAAAATAACTTACGTGAAAAATAATTTAAATATCAAGAATAGATTTTTAAAGGATTTATATTAAAAATTATAAGATTTTTTTATTTTTCGAATTAAGAATACGACGCAACACGAATCGTCACACAGAGCGAGTAATTTAAGTAAGATTAAATATTATATTGAATATTTACTATAATGTTTATTATGTACGGAATTTATATGTATATTATTTATATGTACATTATATTTATATGTATTATATCGCGCGTACAATGCGCGTGTACGACACGGATTTAATATTTTGGATGAATAATGCAAAAAAATACAAATAAGTATGGTGTGTTCTATATTGACGATGTGTCACAAATTAGTAAATAGAGCCTGAAGACAAAAAATATTAATTACTGCCGAATTGTATGTCGCTCATTATTTGTTAATTTGTAACACGTCATAGATGTAAAGCGGATCATAATTCATGATTGATTTTGTTTGTATTATTCGTTCACCACAAGATATTAAAATGCATGCAATTATCGAAATTAAGTACAAAGTATCGAGTGATCGTTTTATGTAGGTGATTAATTTGTGCGCGATAATAATTAGTCGTATTTTTGCAAGAATTATGTGAGCGTAACGAAGGAATTTAAAAAGAGGAGAATGCCTGAACAGCATCGAGCGGAATAATTGAATGAATCATTTATTATTCTTCTTTCTCTATTTATTAAAATTTATTGAAATTAGTTTCAGATTGTTGTAAGTCAACAATTGCGTGCGAACAGAAAATTTGGTTATTACGATTTTGCTTTATATGGTATTAAATATTTTGAAATAATCCTGGCGCGCGGCGCCTTGGTGTTTGTATATTACTTACTGCGAATAGCGTGTTGTGTTTACACAAGGTCGCCATGTTACTACCATTCGCCAAGAGACTTGAACTGACAAGAAATATAATATCATGAGCTGCTTCATGTCGTATTGCCTATCGAAACGCGATTGCGACAAATGACAGAAGAAATCGTAATCATTTTCGACGAGCATTCTGCCTATGTTCTCGTTAATCAAGCCTCGTAAAAATTTGTAAATGTACTGAGTCAGTCAACTGAATTATTTATTCTATTCCTGTGTGATTATTTATTTCGTATAACTTATATATGATTGAAATGGAAATCGATGAATAAGAAATTATAAATTATTTCATGATATTCACAAGCAATAATTTTTTTCTTTAAATATTACTTGAATTTGAACATTTACATCAAGTGATTTAAATGTAATAGAATAACTTAATATATCAGTGATTTAAATGTAATAGAATAACTTAATATATTTTCCGATGGAAAACGAAACATACATTTTCCACCGCATTTTAAATTCTTCATTGATTTGAATTCTTATTTCCGGATAAAGAAAATCTATTTTCGCGAATGAACATTACTTAATTTACACAGTATAATAAATTTAGAAAGGCAGAAGATTTTATAGAAGATTTTCTGCAATGGTAAAACATGGATGAGTTTTTTTAATCATTTTGTTTGATGCTTATTGAATTAGTGCTAATTATTTTAAAAGTACAACGATTATTTCATAAAATATCAATCTATTATTATGAATTAATTATATATATTTGTATATATATTTGACAGTTCAACGCAATTTTTATTACAACTCTGCTGCTATGCAACATACTGAGTAACGCCTTTTATTTTAATGAGATGATAGATGAGCTACACAAAGACATATATCAATATTATATCTAAATTAAATTTTATTAGCATAAGAATAATAGTTATAATCTATTTTATTAGCATAAGAATAATAAGTTATATCTATTTTATAGATTTATTGTTTCGCGATAGATCTGTGAAATATATTTGGCTTGTGTATATATATAGAATAAAGCAGAGAAAAATTGTTAATTTTATTGTTTACTTCATTGTGTTAATTATCTTTTCACAAATACTTTTTAAACAAAATCTTTTGATCAGAGATTTTTGTTTGATCTCTTTACATGTTTTTCTAGATTAAATATTGTATAAATATAGTATATTAGAAAGTTATTTAGAATTTTCTTCGAGATGTATACAAACCTAAATAAAAGATTAAACAATATTTTGCTGTCAAGTGATATATTTTAACTAATTTACTTAGTAAAAAACGTGGCATCGATTATATTTATCTTTGTATTAAATAATAATCCAATTTTATAAAAACTTTTTGTAATCAATTACAAAATATTTAAATAACATATTATACATTATGTTAGATTAACATTTGGATATGTTAACAAGAATTGCTTTTATTAATACAAATACAAGTTTTATTAATTTGATCTTATAAATAACTTGACTTTGTATCACTCGAATTATATATATAATAACGGAGATCTAATAATTATTTTATCTTATATATACATATACATATATATATATATATAATATTACAGAGGGTTACCAGTATCTAAAAGTTTTAAATTTCGCAGAAATAATCTTTTTATTTCTCACAGTCAGCTGAATACACTCTCATTTAATCGAACTGTATTTGTATTTCACGTTATGAAAATTTATTCTGCATTTTTATATGAGATTCGTGTAATGAATAAATACGGGCCTAAGTGTGTGTAAAAAAAGTGAAGGTGAAGCGCGTTACCTTCCACGAACGAAATGCATTCCCTAACGTCGATGCGTGCTGAATGCACTGTACTTCAGGACGAGATCGCCGATAACAGGTGACGCGATATTGAACAGGTGATTCGATATGCGAACAATGCGATATGTTCCGCGCAATTGCCGCAGCGAGATGCGTGCAAGAGGCTGAAGCCGTCAAGCAATCGAACGATGTGGCTTTCCTGTCGACATACTGGCGTGTTCAATAGAATGTTGTTGGACGGAGTATACAGATAGAGCAATGTCACACTTTCGTGACACAAAGACCAGCGATGACAGTGGCTCTTTGAAATTTGATTTTTCCATTTAATAGTTACTACAGACGTATAGCAATAAAATATATAATGAATCAGAATAGACTGAAATAGAATAGTAATAAAAGTATAGCTATAGATTCTTAAAATAGCAAACCGGAAAATGATAATTTATCCGTAATAAGCACTAGAAAACATTTTATACTTATGTTAAAACTGATTTTTGTTAAAAATTTATGTTGAATTTTTAATATATTCAAGCGTTAATTGATTATGAATTTTATATTTCGTGATAAGTTAATATTTAATATTTCTTACTGTTAAAGTAATATTGTTTATAGTGATTAAATAACATAAAAATAATGTTTTCAAATAAACGAATAAAAGATAAATATATGTGTTAATTTAACATATATAAATATTAATTTTACTAAGAAAAGAAAAATACTTTCATAATGTGTCACATTTTTCAAAGTGTTACATTTTGTAGTGATTTTTACATAATTTTATATTACTTTCTAATATATTCATTTTGTGTTAAACACAAATTAACACAAAAATTTGAATGGACTGTTTGTAACACGTGAAATGTGTTAAATTTAACACATTTCCAACTTTACATTATGAATTTCTTTACATACAATAATCGATGCTACATCTGTACTAAAAATACTAAAAATACTCTAAATACTAAATAATGTATGTGATATCCGTAAAATAACGTACGCAATCTCTATTTTACGCAATGTTAATAAACGCAGCTTAATCCCACGCATGTCACTTTTGCGTTCGTAGATTGCTGTTTATTCACATTGTAATTATCAATCTCGAGCAATTTCCTAGCACGTCACGCACTCACGCGCTCGTTCTACTAATACGTTTAGCTGTAGTTCCCTTTAAAGAGAACGGGACGCAGTCTCTACTCGACATCAATAAGAGGATGATAATAACGCCGCTTAAATGAACGCGTAATACATTCTGCTACTCGCGAGCGGAGGCACGTCAGCTTACTTACATTACAATTATCGATCTTGATATCAGTGGACCTTAACGAGGATTAATAGCGCGTCGATTATTTATTTTGTGTCTCGCACGCGGCCTCGCTTGGCCTTTTAAATCGCCTTGTCTTGGGTACGAGAGAGAAAAGAGGAAAAGAGAGAAAGAGAAGCGCGGCGGAATAAATTAAATCCTTTACCAAGAATTCGCTAACGACCTGTATCTTGTGAACTACCCATCTCTTAATGTCTTGTTACACTCTCACACGTACCTTTTTATGTGACACCCGTTACGCGAAAGGTGACCACGTAGTCTGTTCGACACGGAACACTACGCCAGATTTTATGAGGACAACGAAGTTCTCGCTAAACCTTTAAACGCGACAAGCTATTTCTTAATCATTGGATGCACGACGTTTTTTTTTTTTTTTGACACCGTTACATAAGTGGCGCTAATCGGAGCTCGCCAGTAGTCCTCCTTTTTTTTAGTAGTAGACTGCGACATTTTTTAGGCTCTATATCAGATGTTAATATATAAGATGTCATGTTCTTTTAATTATCTTACAACGAACTCAGAACTGCTGCGAATATTCCGAGAGGCGAGAAGAATTCTAGTTGATAAATCCCGCTTTTCTGTCCAACTTTCCTTTTCGGAAAACCAGGTAAGAGACGACCTAACGGCACTCAACGATTGTATCGTGTATATATCCCGAAAGAAATCCCGATGGAAATCGAGCCGACCGATCGGCCGTTGCATTCTTGCGATTGAGAGCCCTTCGCAGGGTGCACCGACACGCCCCGGGCGGTTCCCATTGCATTGCATCGTTCCTTCGAACGCCGACACGCGTTCATTGTTGGACGTTGCTACGAGATCGCGCCGCCAAAAGATAGGTTGATTCTACACGGCCTTCGTAAACATTTTCATGCATTTTCCTGTCGTGCTATTCGACTAACAGGTTGCCGCGCGAATGATGCGGCGCCAGAAAACGGACACATCAAGCCGCGAAGTGCCCTTTTTAGTGCTGCGAACGGCAATGATATTGCATTCGCGCTACGTTACCGAGCTCACTTGCCCTTTGAATCTTGTCTCGGAATTTTCGAGCGTAATGAACTTTGTCGCCTCGTCTCTCGAGTCGTGAATATCCATGATATACGTTTTATTTAAAATCAAAACTGCAGACATATATGTATGTGATGAACTTTGAAACGGGTACTTCGAGAGACTTATTTATTATTTCCTTCTAAATTTAAAGTGTAAATTTTGAATATTACAAAATAGTAACTCTAATCGGTATTCATAGATTCCGTTTGTTTATCACAAATGTTTTTCATAACTTTACATAATTTTAAATTACATGATCTTATTCCTTGGATTTAATTTTCATGAAAAAAGATTGTTTCCTCTAAATTTCTTAGAGAGAAATTTCACTTTAGAAGAATGAAAATACCACTATTGAAAAAAAATATATATATATATATATATATATATATATATATTTGCACTGTTTTAAGATTTTCACTTTTTTGGAGTGCGATTTCACTCCATAAAATTTAGAGAGTTCAATTATGTTAATTTTAAGCAAAAACAAATTAATCTAAAATACAAGGACATGATTCTTGAAGAGCATCGCGTACGATAAATTATATAATCTATAGTATTTTCATACATTTTCGTATGCAATATTTTTTAGAGAATTCAGGACTCGCAAATAGTTCGGAATATTTCGGAACAAATACCAATTACAATTAAATAAATAAATTATGTAGAATTTGTTAATATTAAATATGACAAAAATAATTGTTTTGATAATTAAAATTCTACAATGTAATCGTTAATAAATATATATAAAATATGACAAAGGGAGAAGGCCAAACAATTTTGAAATATCAACAGACATTTAAAACTGCATTTTTGCATTTGTCGAAAAGATCGCTCACAGAGATCACTCTCTTTAGGACTAATTAAACTTGTCTACGGAACCACAATACGACTGACAATAATTTGTCCCACAACGCGTCGAATGTATCTGCGGTGATTCGCGAGTGCGTAATGGTTGAGCACACTGCACTTCAGGATCGCCAGTGAATCACCTTGTGAAGGTGGGCCGGCGGCGGGTCCATAGGTATGTATGTACGAGTCCCTGCACACTCTTTCATGTATGTAAGTGCACATACAGCACACTGTGTTTCGACTATAACACGCGTCTATACTCGCGTACACACACGATCGTACCGCATACCTTTGCCTCCTCCTCTTCCTCCTCCTCCTCCTCCTCTTCCTCCTCCTCCTCCTCCTCCTCCTCCTCCTCCTCCTTGTCTCAACCTAAACCATCTCCTCCACCTCCTGCCGACCCCGCGCCGTTGCCTACCACTCCTCTTCGACGTATCAGACTTTAATCCAATCTGAGTATAAGTGTTGCCCTTTAAAGCAAGCCGGGAATGGCGGGAAGCCATCCACGACCTCCACCACCGAACTTTTTCTTCGGCCGTGGTTTTTTTTCTTTTTCGCTCGTAGTCCGCCGGGTTTTAAACGAATACGTATGGCTGCTGCTCGCCGCCGCTGCCGCCGACGAGGAGCTTTGACGGAGCTCGCTCGCCGTTGCGTATGATTCGCATAATATGTCAATTGGATTTGATTATGCAAACAGGAACTGACTTTTACATGCCGTTCGAAAATTAGAGTTGTTTTAGAGAAGCTTGGGATTAATAAAGTATCTGTTCATGTTAATATTACGAAATTGATGTTATAGCAGCACAAATGACATTTTTTTTCAACAATCATTTTGAGATGTAATTTAGGGATTTTACTTTCTTAATTCTTAAATGGCATAAATGTGCCATTTAATTCTTAAATGGCATAATATTTTATGAATATTCTTATAAAATACAAATATTTTTAATTTGAACTTATAAAGACACACCAACTGAGAAAAATATACTAAATTTTAATAAATATTTATTTGAGTTAGTGTCAACTATCTATTCTCTTATTGCAAATAAGTATTTACTCACTAAAAAAGATTGTTAAATCGAATTAAAGGTTATTAAATATTAAATAAATATATCTTTATGTAAATAAATATTTAGTTAGTACTATTCAAATAAATGATTTATTAAATATTAGTATACTTTGTCAGTGTAGAATTTTCTTTAGATATTCATATTTATAAAAATATATATAAAATATATATAAAAAAAAGAACATTCATAAAATGTTTCTTAGAATATTCATAGAACACATCAAAATATATAGAATTCTACAAAATATACAAAATATTAGCGCATAATTAAATATTCATATTTTCATAATATATTTAAATAATACAACTATAAATAAACATTTATAGTTGTGTTACTCAAATATATTATGAAAATATCACGAATATTTAACAGTGGTTTTTTTTTAAATACATTAAACTGTCGTCACTTGTTGGGGAATTTTTTTTTAAATTTGAAGGCTTCTTCTTTGCATCAGGAGATTTTTTGAAATTACAAAAAGTTTAACAGAAATTCTGAAGGACTTTTTAGAAGGAAAATAGAAAGGAAAAATCCAAATTATAGTTAAAATATTGAGAAAATTGCAATAAATCAAGATAACTTTCAAACAGATCTGGCAACATTGAATTATATTCATAGAATATAAGAATATTTATAACGAATGTTTATAAAATATTCATAAAATATTAGTGCGCTATTTAGATTTTGAGATGCAATTTAGAGACATATGTACTTTTCAGTCAAAGCATTATTTATATATGTGTATATATATATATATATATATTACAGATCTTCCAATTGTATATAATGGCTACGTATTCAATATTCATTTATGGGAAGAAGATGACAAAAGTAAATACGATACCAAAATTCGTAAAATAGCTTCGGGGTTTACCCGTATCTGAATATTCATTCGAATTCTCATCGCGAATGGGAGACACAAGTCGCGCGATGGACTTCCAAACCGCGAAAACAACGTTTATCCGCAACGTGGCGCGATGTTATCGCGATGACGGGTTAATACGGGTCGATTTCCAGGCCAAGGGTGCAATGCGAGTGCTGCCCCGCCGACAAATAAGTTAACGCTTATGAATGTGAGTGAAGATGCGCGCTAGGGCGCAGTTGGGCGAGGAGAGTCACGTTTTTCGAAAGGTTTGCCGTGGGCCCGGACGGACCCACTCAGTTCGGGCGCGAGCGGGACCCTCGAACGCGCGCCTCGCTTTACCTCGCCTCGCCTTGCCGCGCCTCGGTCCTGCCGCGCCGGTCGGCCCTGATCCCTTCGTACCTTGGGACCCACCACACCACGGGATGCCTCTTTCCCTCCTCCCCTCCTTTCTCTCTCTCTCTCTCTCTCTCTCTGGTTTCTCTCTCGTCTCTCCCCGTTGGCGCGGCGGTGCAGCATCCTTTAATATCTCTCGCCGGTCTCCTCCTTGAGAGTTCGGGCTCTCATCCTCCTCGAACCCCTCCTCAGATCCTCTCCGGAGCTCCTCTCTTCTCGTGCCCACCCCTCTCAAGAGACCCGAGCACTCTCTCGATAGCATCTTGATGGAATGCCTGCGGGGTAGGTACCTGCCGCATTGTCGGGTCTGCTCGCTCGTGCTTTCGCACTCCTCTCGTGCTCCCTTATTGTGTTGGCTGGCTCTCCGTTGGCCGCCGCGTTGGTTATAGAAGTGGTG
>Ga0157364_1002510_pt1 | contig 17143 bp, 5 predicted proteins | sample AttsexASBM2_FD_111476 | JGI IMG/M metagenome (GOLD analysis project Ga0157364, IMG submission 111476) | Fungus gardens microbial communities from leaf cutter ant in Ribeirão Preto, State of São Paulo, Brazil - Atta sexdens ASBM2 | ecosystem: Host-associated > Fungi > Mycelium > Unclassified ... | reverse complement strand
GTTTAGGGTAGGTTAGAAGTAGCTAGCACAGACCATGTGGATTTAGTATATAAGGTAGACTATCTTGTACAGAGTTCTCTATTGAGTTCTCTTGTGTTAACCCTAATACAAGGTTCTTTCTCTTGATTAACTCTAAGGTCTTGAGTTTGTAATAACAGAGCATTGCAGAAGAGCAATAGAGTACTGAAAAGAGGAGTTAAATAACATATCCAGATAGTTAGAAGTATTAGTATATAGCTTGAAGAGGTCTGGAACACAGAAAATTAAATAAGCAAATGAGTGTGAATATAAAAAAGAATTATGGAATACAAATCAGCCAAAAAACATATAAGAAAAAAGTCTTGAAAGAGCCAGTTCCCTTACAGTTAGGTTGGAATTTTGTACCAAGTATAGGGACTTGTACAAAGAGTGCAGAGTTACAGACTTTGCGAATAATTTTAGTTTTAGCTTATGTGCTGTACTGTCTGTCTGCTGTAAGATTGCAACTTCAGAAGAATGAACAAAGTTTAAGGAAATGAGTTCTAACAAAAAGTGTGTTACTATAAACACCAGAGTTTAGTGTTAATAATACTTGATTATCAGACTAAAGATTACATCTACTAGTCTTTAAATATAAGTATTGTAAAAGAAGAACTCAGATGTCTCATAGTACAGCTCTGGGTAAATATATCAGTGGTAAGATACTGATAGGGGTTTTGGAAAGAAAAACTCCTCTATAAAAGATAGGTTATGAGCAGGAATGTTATAAGAGAATAACTCTGTTACAAAAAATGGGTTGTAAGTAGAATCTTGCAGATTGATAGCACTATCATAGAAAATATGTTATTTTTGAGGTTGAACTTAGTATTTAAATTAATATAAAAGAAAAAAATTCATTTTTTTTCTTCTCACTATCATGTCTCAATCTAATTATTTCTTTCTCTCAGAATTAAGACTGAAATTTTCAAGCAGTATATTATGGTACACTTGAACTTTTATATTTTATTTTTATTTTATTTATTTATTGATTTGATTTCTCTTTTTCTTTTGTTTTCTTTTATTTCTTGGGCAATGAAGAAGTATGTAACTACAGTCACATCACACATCACATTATATAATGTCATAAACCTAGAACTTAGGAGAAAAGGCTAAAAGAATGATGTTAAGATATATGTCTATGGTATGTTCATCTCATAGTGTACATATAGTGTATTTATAACTGATATATGGACATTAGAGTAGGATTATTTATCATTAGTACAGACCATATGTTAGTAGTATATAGAGTATAAAAATACATTAGAGACTTCTTGTCAAGTTTTCTTGTAATTCTCATAAGACTCTTATTCCATAAGACTACTTAAGTATGCTATTGATTATTTTAATTAACATAATAATAACAAGATATGGAACACTGGTTCACTGAGAAACAAGAGCTTCTAGTTTACTTAAACAAGGTGGTGAAGGCATAATATATTGAGAGGGTGGCTAAGAAAGCAAGAACTAGCAGTAGAAATTAGAGCAAAGAAAACAGCTGAACAAAAGAAATATAAGGAGAAAGAGACAGAAAAACAGCATAAAAAAGAGATGTTAGTATAAAAATCCAATATACTAAAAAGTGTTGAGATTCCTTTCTAACAAGACAAAAAAAAGAAAAAAAGGTTAGAAGATAAAACTGGTTCATAGTCATTCAAGAGAGAAAACAAGTTAAAAAGGGCTATAAGAAGGTAGTGGTGAAGATGGAGGGCAAAAACCTTTATAATGAATATATTTATACTAAACATTAATATATAATAGCAGGTGAGTAATTATTATTATTATTAATCCTTTTTCACTAAATTTTCTTCTACAATAGATCTCTGGTCTGTATAGAATACATTGCCATCAAGTAGTAGTATATATCTTCTCAAGAAAATATCACTGAATATATCAAAGTTGAAAACAATAGACTTAGTTTTTATTTTATTTTATTTTATTATTTTAAACTTAAAGTTAAGGTCTAGTAATATTATAGTCACAGTCACACAGTCACACAATACATAAAAAATATAAAAAGTTTTATAATAATAATATTATACATTATGTTTACTATATAGCCTTCAGAATAAGCTAGTATTAGTCTTATATAGACTACTAGCTTGTATATATAAAATAGACATTCTATACTAAGAAATTCTCTTATATTAACCTAATACAAGGCTTTTTTATTGATTTAACTCTGAGTCTTTAATTATAATACCAAACTTTGAAAAGTAAACCCTACATATAGTAAGTATTATAACTTAAGACTAAGTAACTATAATATGGCTAGACTGCCAATGCTAAACCAACTATGCTAAAAGGCAATTTAATCAAAAGCTTATATTTTTTTCAGCCAACTGGCAGTATTTGTGCTAATTATGAGAACTCAGGTAAGCAGCAGGCTTATAGTAACTAGTTAAAAGGAATTTTGTATTAGATTAATACAAGAAAACTTAATAAAGTTCTTAGTATAAAGTATTTACCTATATACACTAGACTAATGGTTAGTACAAAACTACTACTAGCCTACTCTAAAAACCATATATTATTTTTTTTAAGTCAACAATTTATTACACAGGACACAATAGCAGTCCGTGCCTACAGGAGGAATTATGTATGGAGTATCAATACCCTAACCTTTTTATGCAGTTACCCAACACAAAGGACTACTAAGGAATTGAACCCATAACCTCAAGTAGATTTGAGGTAGGCATAATATACATGGATGAGGGGCTTTTCTACTATGCCATCTCTCCTCCAAACTATATATTATATGAGGTCAATATATAATGAATATATTATATAACATTATTATTCTAGAACCTTTTATGTTCTTTTATGTATTATGTAATCATATGACTATAACTGTAATATTTGAGACTAATATGTTATATTGTAATAGTTGTAACAATCATATATGATATATTAAATTCTAATTCTAGATTCCAAAATAATGAAACAAATAAAAATAAAAATAAGAAAAACAAAGTCTACTATTTTTAACTCTGATAGTTAGGTTTTGAGTACCATTGAAAAAGCACTCAGAGAGTTAGTTGAAGAGTACTGTAGTATCAGTAAGTTTTTTTTAAAACTTGGTAAAGAGGCAAGATTGTAACATAACTAAATTAGTGAGGATTTGAGCTCCTGTCAATGTAAGATAAAAGCCAGTAAAGTTCATAGAGAAGAATAAAAAAATAGTAAATAAAAATGAATGAGAAAGATTTATAAAAAGATTTGAAGAGTCTGGAAATAAGATAATACAAACACTATTTTCTTTCTTCTTTTAGAATTAGTGTTTGTTTGTTACTAAAAAATAATTTTTTTGTTTTTTCTCTGTTTAATTGAGTGAAATAGGTAAAAAAGATCAATTAAGATAAGAAAAACAAAGACAGAAAAACATGGAGAAACCTTATTGAAAACAGAAGTAGAGAATCAGGCTTAACAAAGTAAGTGATATGGAAATTAGTAATCAATTTTACAATATGAATGAGTTCAGTAGTAAAAAGCTATATTTATCTTTGGTATCTTTGTATTTTAGCCAGATAACTTTGTAAAGAAGCTTACAAGCCTATCTTCAGTCAATTTTGGAGTTTACAATCTATGAGATTTCATATTCAGATTCTCCATCAATAACAACTAGTACTAGGGCAGGTTGAGTTTTCTTAGAGAAAGTGTTGGAAGTGGCTGGTTCAAGCATAAAGATATGAGAGACCAAATATATGAAGTATATAAATTCTAGGAAACAAAGAGTGAATGACAAAGCACCAGGCTAAAAAATAATTTTATAAAGTTTGAGATATTTTTCAAAGAGCTTCTTAGAAGGCCAGATGATCCTGAAGAATTAAGCCTTTACAAAAATCTTGTCATCTACTTTGAAATCAGGTACAGAAGATTACTGTGTATCAGTAAACTATTGGTATTACTGTTAGACCATGGAGATTTTAGCTTTGAGTATACTATTGAAATCAATAGCAAAGTCATGAGCTCAGAAGGAAGTAATATTGTGTTTAGAGTGCATTGAAATGCCAGAATGGTAGTCTTTATTAGCAAAAAAAAAAAAGGAAGGTACCAGTGGTAGTACTCAAAGCATTATTGTAAGAAAACTTCACAAGAAGTAGGAGTTTAGACCAGTTGTTCTGATAGTAGTTACAATATATACAAAAATATTACTCCAGAGTCTGGTTTGTACATTCTGTTTATCCATTAATATCCTGAAGTGAAGTGAAGATGCATGTCCAGAGCTGTATCTAAAAAACAAAAGAAGTTTGAGACAAACTCCAAATTACAGTCAAAGGTAACATAAAAAGAAACACTATGCTTATAAAGAACAAAGAGATATGCTAGGTCCATGGAGATTATGATGTCATGGGCAAGAATTAAAATCATCTATTTGATAAGCTGGTTGATAATTACTAGGATAGTGCCAAATTTAGAAAATAATGGGAGTTTCTTAATGAAATTTATGGAAATAGAATTCTAAGGACATTTGGGAATAAGAAGTTGCTTGAGAGATTTGTAGAACTTATGATGCTGAGGTTTGGATTGTATACAAATGACATAAGACCTACAAAATTACTGTACATCTATATGAAGGCTTGGTCAGGAATATTCACAGCAAATGAGTTTTGTTTTGACTGAAGTAGCTGATTAAGATATGATTATGGTTATACTGAAGAACACATATATAGAGGTTATCAGAAAATGGTACATAAATTCTATTGTTTATAAACTAACAGCCTTTTGCAGAGTTGTGTTTTACAGCAATAGAGTTACTTGGAAACACAATATAAATGTCAAGAACGGAAGAAGTAGACTTAACATTTTTATTCTTCTTGCTTATTTTTATTTTATTTTTGACTTAGTTTCTCTTATTCCATTTTTAGAACTAGAGTTAGGGTTAGAATGACAAGGTCATGTGGTCACACAGCAGGTCACATCAGATAACATAGTCACAAGTCACATGATGCATGAAAGGGTGTAGAAGGTTCTGGAAAAATGACATCATACAATGTGTTGACCTTAAGACATACACATGGTCAGTTAGGGTAGGCTAGAAATAGCTTGCACGGACCATTAGGTATTGGTATATAAGGTAAATGATCCTGTACAGAGCTCTCTATCGAGTTCTCTTATGTAAACCCTATACAAGGTTCTTCTTCTGTCCAACACTAAGAGCTTAAGTCGTAACAATAAATGTTTTGGTAAAGAATGTCAAGATCAATGACTGTTGCTGTATAGAATGAGAGAGTAACCAGAATTGTTACTTAAATAGAGGCCACAAGCTGTTTATAAGTGAAAATTAGTTTGAAGCTGTAAGAGTTGATTGTGGTATAGCCAGTATTCTTTCCTTTAAGATAGATATTTAGTAAGAGCATCTAGTTTGGTGTTAAGGCAACCTGAATAGAACTGTTATAACTTAAGTTTAAGTATTTGAACAAAAGAGGAATCTTATATTGATTTATATAAGAGAACTTGGTAGAGTTCTAGTATAGGTAAGCCTACTTTATATACCTCTGGTACATGGTCTGTGTATACTTTACATCTAGCTTATTCTAAATGCTATGAATTATATATAAGAATCATATCATATAATATATAGTATTATCCTTTTTAAGTGTTACATAATATTGTGACTGTTGTGACAGTAATGTGTGATGTCACATTGTTTCCCTTTTACTAAGTCCAAGATAAGAAAAGAAAAAAGATAGAAAGATTAAATTAGAATAGAAAAATAAGAAAGACTTTAAATAAAAGAAGAGATAAAAAAGAAACAAGTTTACCATCTTCAATTCTGACAAGAACTGGATGATAAGATTAAACTATAAGAGATACTCAAACTACTATGCTTGTCTATGGGTCAATACCTTAAAGATTGAAAAGTACTCAAGGTTTTTATAATGTTGATGAGAAAGACCAGACCTTTGAAATAGTAATATAAAATTTTGAAGACTTTAAAAATGGCCAGAAAATTCCTTGTTATAGATATTACAATTTAAATTTGCAAAGGCAAAAGTCTAAGAGTGAAAGACAACTAGGTAAACTTTATTATTTTTGTCTATAATAAAAAAAATAGTAGTAAGAGCATAATTGGAAGTGTTTGTTTCCATAATAGGTTGAGCATTGGGGATCTAGTAGATGAAGATAAATACAGAGGTGAATATTTTCTTAAGAGAGTTAATAGTATTATGGTAGAAATTGCCAAACTTCCAAAAAAATTCTTATAAATAAGATAGGTTAGATAGATGATGATGTTTGAATAATTAAAGATAAATTGATGGTAAAATTTTACAAAACCTAAGAAGGGCTAAATGTCCTTGACCTTCTTTGGTTCTGGACAATTCTAAATAATCTTAACTTTGTTGTCTAATATGATAAGTTCAGAAAAAGAAAGAATATATTCCACTGTCTCAGAATAAAACTCATATTTCTCTGCTTTGGCATAGAGGTTAGCTTTGTGGAGTCATTTGAACACTTTATTAATATACCAGTGGTATACAGACATATTGTCAGAGTAAATAAGTATATTATCAAGATAAATCATAACACAAACATCTAAAAGGTCAGAAAATAATTTATAAAAAGTACTGAAATTGGTCTTTCATTCATTTCCATTGGCTATGCAGACTAGGTAGTATGTATAATAAAGATTTATCTTGGTATATATTTGGACTTTGTAGGGTGAGTCCAGTAGATTGGAGATCAGCAGGAGTGGATAACAATTCTTCTTAATAATGCAGTTGATATTATGGAAGTCAATGTAGAAGCATAGTATCTATCTTTCTTCTTAACAAAGAATACAAAAGTATTGTAAGAAGAGAAGTTTAGTTAGATGAATTCCATGTGTTGAGGTTTTTCTCAATGAATTTCTTCAGAGTCTCTTACTCTAATGTTAAAAGAGAGTAGATAGTGCCAACTGGAGGTTGCACATTTTCTTCCAAATTGATCTTGAAGCTATATAGATAATAAGAAGCAAGAACTTCAGTTTTAGATTTATTGAAGATGTTAGTAAATTTATAATACTCAGGAAGAATATTAGAGAGGTTAGAAGTAGACTTCACAAGGTGTGTAGAGCTTTTCTAGACTTCTAAAAAGTGAAGATAGATTTGAAAGTTACTAAAGTCTAAAAGTTTTGATGTGTAGAGAAAAGCTATAGTACTAATAATAGCAATGTTAGGTTGCCCAGAGATAAATATGGAAATCTTAAATAACAGCATGAAAACTGTAGAGTTCAGCAAATACAAAGAGATATCAAGAGTTAATAGAGTTGCCAATAGAGTATTGACTATAATATATAACAAAACTTGATTTTCCTATAAATATAGATATAAAGTTATTAATCTATATACTTAGCCAATTAACAAATTATGTTAGGTAAGCCAGTTATATCCAAGAACAAAAGATCAGGAAGAATCAAGCAAAATGATATAAAAGTATAGATTTATACATTCACTAGAAGAAAATACTACAAGTATAACAATAACTTCAGAAATGGTACTGTTTGATAAGTTATAAAACAAATAGGGTTTAACTAGTAAGATTGAAGAAGTCTTCAGATTATAGATACCTACAAACTTTAAATCTACAAAATAGTAAGCAAATTTGGAGTCAATAAGATATTAGACACAGTTCACATTTTATTATCTGAGATCCAGAAGAGGCATCTCAGAAGTTTGAAACTAAGTAGTTTATATTATCTGAGAATGCAGAAAATAGAGCAGAACAACCTTTAGCTTTAGCTTATGTGCTACACTTCTACGAATTACACTAATTATAGATTTCAGATTAGAAACTGAAAACTTAGAGGTTAGAAAACCATCAGAAGATAGTGAGGTATATCATCACTAACACTAGAAGAAGAGTGCTAGTTTTAGTTGATTTTCAGGATGATTACTACAGTGTAAGCTACCAGATTATATACTAGTTAGTATACCTAGAATAGCTATCTGGAATATAACTGCTAAATAAGTTATCTTTATTACTAGTGATCCTCAGATATTAAGAAAGAGAGATCTATGGAGTTATCTTGGACTAACAAGAACATCTGAGGTAAAGTGAATAGTTTTGATCTGTACCAGAAAAGGTTTAAAAGTATGGATAAGAGTAGATGATTATCTATGGATAGAGACAGATGAGACTAGAACATAGGATATAATACAAAAGCTCAAAATAGGATTTTATTAAAATAGTCCTAACCAGAAAAGACAGAACAAATGACCATACAGTATGACAACTATCACAAAATAAATTACTCACTTGTTTGTAATATCTAAATCTTGAGTGTACTCTCAGAGGTTTAGGAGTGATTCAGAAGTTGAATAATAATGATAATAATGATTAAGATCAATACAGATGTCAATGATAATGAGAAATAATGATTGATGAAAACTGATATTGTTAAGTTTGAGGTCTAATTCTTAGATATAGAAGTATATATACAAAAGAATGATGGTCTGTGTGTAAGCTGTTTCCATCACATGATCAAAACTTGTATCTTATGGGAGCTGTCATCTGTCATAGCAGATGTCAGGCTAATTTTAGAAAATAACTAATTATGTCACTACATTGATATGCTTGTATCTTTATCAATACTTATCACTTTGGAATATACTATATATCATCAGAAACAGTTTAATAAGCACTTTCCAAAGCAAGTTCAATCATGTAAATCTGTCTAGCTGTTCACAAGATATTAGCCAACAAAATTTTTATAGTTACTGATAGCCTGATATCTCAGTTGTTTGTTGTCATTTTATACATCTCATATATGTACAGATAGCCATGATTTAGGGCTTTCTAGCACAACTTGTTTTGTGAAAATTGATTTACTGGTTGTAGAGATACAAGCTGAATGAAGTTTGTAATAGCAACTATTAGAGTAACTGGAAGAAAGAGTAAAGCACTTCAAATTTCCAGAAAATTCTAAGTATATTGTCTAAGAAATACTAAACTATACACTTACCTCTAGGAAATCTTAAGAGAACAGAATGGAGATTTCTAAAGATGATAACTACTCTATATATTAACAGGTCTAGTCTGATATGTCAGAATTCTATTTACATAAGCAAGGAATGATGATACTTAAGTAATCAGAAACAGTTTAGAATGGAGAGACTAAAATAAAAGAGTGCCAGAGTACTTAGCTGGTACTTCTAGAGTGTGAAAAAGTATATGAACAGATATATAGATAATATTAGCAGACTTCAGAAGACTATAGATTATTGCAGAAGAGCAAGAGAGTACTGGAAAGGAAGTCAAATGACATATCTGGACAGTTGGAAGTATTGGTGTGTAGCTTGATAAGGTCTGGAGTGTGGGAAATTAGATAAGTATGAATATGGGAAAAGATTATAAAACATAAATTAGCCAAAAAAATACAAAAGGGAAAAGTCTTAGAAGAACCTATTTTCTTATAGCTACAGCATGTTGGCCTTATAGAGTATATATAAACTTTAGGGTAGGTTAGTTGTAGTATGTGTACAAATCATGGTCTATAGTATATAAGGTAGATTAGTTTGTACTTGGAGCTCTATTAAGTTTTCTTGTATTACTTGATACAAGAGTACACCTTTATCTTATCTCTGAGACCTAAGTTATAACATAAATGAGAAGTTTACTTACAGAGAATTTGATTATTTCTTGGCTCTGAAGAGACAATAAATTAGAGGTTTTAGAAGGTAACAATTTAGCAGATGAAGCTACTAGAAATGTTTGAGACTGATTTTAGGAGGCTATGAGATTAGTAGCAAAAGAAGTCTTATCTTACTTTTTAAAATGAGATTTAAGAGCCTCTTTCTTCACTTGCTATACATAATTATGCCCATAGTTATGTTCCTAATAGCAATAGTCAATGATTATTGCTAGAGTATACATATTTTGGAACAAGATTGGCTTCTCTTATTTCTGGATAAAAATGGAGTCTTAGATCCAATTGGATAGACTCTGATAGTATTGGTGACACAATGCACTATTTTTCTAGCCAAGTTAAGAGATATAACATATAAAATCTATGTTGTAAGTGAATATCTTATTGCCAGACTTTATGTAGAGGTTATCCAATATGTTTGCAGCTTTGCTTGTAAAATCTAAAAGGCTGAAATGCTGATGAAGCTTGTCAATAAACTGGTTCTGATTAGAGAGCTAGTCTTAGAAGATGTTTTGACTTTCCTAGTTAAGGCCTACTTCAAACCAGTCTTAAACAATTCTAAAGAGATAGATTATTACAAAACAGGTCTTTTTTTCTTAATAGTAGAATTTATATACTATCTTCTGATAACCTCTACATATATATTCTCCAGTATAACCATGATCACATCTTAGCTAGCTACTTCAGTCAAAACAAAACACTGAAACTCATTGACTATGGGATTTCTTAGCCAAGTCTTTATATAAATGTACAGTAATTTTGCAAGTCTTATGTTACTTACATGTAATCTAAACCTTAGGATCACAAGCTTTATAGATCTCTAAAACAACTTTCCATTTCCATGAATTTAATCAAGAAATTCCTGTCATTCTCTGGCTTTGACATTATCTTGATAATTGTTGACCAGCTCACCAAGCAAGCAATTTTCATCACTGTCCACAACACTATTACCTCTATAAACCTAGCATATTTCTTTGTTTCTAATGTATTTTCCAAGCATGATATTCTTTCTCATATCACCTCTAACTATAGTTTGGAGTTTGTTTCAAACTTTTTTTATTCTCTGGGCATAGCTCTGAACATGTATCTTCACTTCACTTTAGGATACTACTCTGAAGATGATAAACAAATAGAACATACAAACCAAATTCTGAAGTAATATATTGTAACTATTAGTAAAATGACTGGTCTAAAATTCTGCTTCTTGCAGAGTTTTCTTACAATAATACTTCTAGTATTACTACTAGTGTTTCTCTATTCTTTTCTAATTAGAATTATAATTTCAGTATCTCAGTGCACCCTGAATGCAATATCACTTTCTTTTAAGCTTATGACTTTGCTGTCAATCTCAATAAATTACAAAATATTCTCAAAGCTAATATTTTTATAACTCAACAGTATTATCAAAGATCTACTAATGCATAGTAGTCTTCTGTACCTAATTTCAAAGTAGGTAACAAAGTCTTTGTGAAAGCTCAATTCTTGAAGACCATTCAGCCCTTTAAAAAGCTCTCTGAAAAATACCTCAAACTTTACAAAATTATTGTCTAGTCTAGTACTTTGCTATTTACTCTTTGTCTTCTGAAATCTATATACTCCATATATCCAGTCTTTCACATTTCTATGCTTGAACCAGCCACATCTAACACTTTGTCTAAGAGAACTTAATTTACTTCAGTACTGGTCATCATCAGTAAAGAACCAGAGTATAAAATCTCATAGATTCTGAATTTCAAAATTAACCATAGACAAGCTTGCAAGCTCTTCTACAAGATTATTTGGCTAAAACATAAAGACATCAAGGACAGATCTAAATGTCTTTCTGCTACTAAACTTACTCACACCATAGATTTGGTTGCTAATTTCTATATTGCTTATCCCACTAAGCCTAATTCTCTTTCTTTATCTTTATTATGCTGCCATAAGTTCAACTCTGATCTCTGTATACTTTGAATAGAACTTCCTCTTGTTCTTCTATCTCTGTTTTCTTATTTTATTTTTTCTTATACTTATTTTAATTGATTTCTTACTTATTTCACCAAATATAAAACAAAACATTTCATTATAGTAATATTCAAAAACTAATTTCAACAGGAGGAGGAAAATAGTATCTGCACCATCTACTTCTTCTTCTCAGACCTTTCTGATCTCTCTGTGAACTCTTCTTGTATATACTATTTCTTCATCTTCCTTTTCTACAGACTCCACTAGCTCCTATCTCACACCAACAGCACTCCAGATCTTTATCAACTTAGCTGTGAAGTGATCTTACATTTCTACCAAGTTCTGCAGAAACTTACCAATGCTATGATGCTCCTCAACAAGTTTTCAAAGTGTTTTTTTGATAGTATTTAGAACTCCATTATAAGCAGAGTTTTTCTTTTAGAAACCAGTAGTATTTTCTTAGACTAAGATGTATCACTGCTTGATTGTAATATACCCTACATAGACAAGGAATTTGCTATAGAAGAAAACTCAGTAAAAATAAGGTAGAAAAATAATAATAAACTACTTATCTACTATTATATACCAAACACTTATGTTTGGCATACACATATTTATCACAGGAGTTCTTACTCTCCATCTTTACTGCTTCTTCACTATGGCCTTTCTTTACCTGTTTTCCCTTTGCTTTCTTTAATAGCCATAAACTAGTCTTATCTTCTAAGAAAATCTCAATGATCTTCTTTTCTCATTTCTGCCTCATTAGAAGAGGAATCTCAATACTTTCTAAAACTTTTGATCTCCATATCAACATCTTTCTCTGGAACCTCTCTAGCTCCTTCTCACTATTTCTTTATCACCTCTTTCTTGTATTGCCTTTGTTCAGCTATCTTCTTAGATTTGGCCTCTGCTACTAGTTTTGCTTTCTTAGCTATTCTCTCAGTATGTTATACCTTTGCTGTTTTCTCTAGATAGGTTAAAAGCTCATTAGGGCTTTATAAGTTTGGGATATATTCTCCTAGTCATCTACCAAGGTGTGAAATAAACCAGATTTATATATATTGAGAGTACACTTCCAGTATTTCTTGGTCTTTTAAATATCTTGGCAACTGGTGCAGCATACAGGACATTGCATTATAACCACTTCTCTTTTCTACTAGTTCACCTCATAGTTGTGATTTTTCAACTATGTGAAACCAAAAATAAGATCTTGCTTATCCAAACTTGAAACTATGAGCAAAGTCTGCTTAAAATACAACTGATAATGTAGGACTACATCCACCACCTCAGATAACTGTTCTCATTAAGATTGCCATCAATGTTGTAGACTGGTATGAATTTTGAGAGCTTGCAGATGTTCATATAGTATTTTTTCACAAAGCTTTAGTTAATAAACATTTCTGTAGCTCCAGAGTCTACTAGTACTTGTACAAAAAACATTTTGGAGGTATCAGTAGTTTTGAGAATGACAGAGAGATACAAGAAGGTTTTTCAGGTGTAGAGGTAATTTTATTTCCTATTTGGAGCATTTGATAGAGGTTACAAAGTTAGTATGAGATGTGCAAATAGGTATGTCTAATGAGTTACTGTTCTCAGGAATATATTTTTTATTTCAAGTACAGCAAACATATTTACTAACAGTTAGGGCATATAAATTGCTAGCTGCTCTATACAGAATCCTAGTTTTCTATAATGTTATCAATACTATTATTGTCTACAAGCTCTAACTGTTGGCTAATCTCAATATCCTTTAATATGTGTAAGTTTTCCATCAGCTTCTTCCACTACTCAGCAGTTAACTGTTAAATGTCCAATCTTACTAGGCACTTGTGGACCATATAGTTTAAATCTCAACAGCAGTATTAAAGTGAGATAGCATTTATAAGTAGTATTTATATTTATGAAGACATCTGTAAGGAATACTAGTAGCAGCTGGTAGGAGGAAAATGATAAGATGGGAGATGACTGTTTAGAGATAGGAATGACTAAGAAACTCTACAGCACTCAAGATTAAAGATAAATACTAAAATATTATATTAGATCAACTAAAATACTTTATTTGCTTGTTAGACCTAATCTATTCTAAAATCAGATTGTAACCTTGTTAGTAGAAAGGTTTGAAGATACCAATTTCCATACTTGGTTTAAAGTTGTGTATAGATTGTTGTTTGGAATTCATAGCAAAATATAACTATTATGGTATGAAAATCAATGTAGTTAGTTTCTGAGATTAGGATTTAGAACTTACCTAGATAATTCTCTACAACATAGCTTCTCTAGTAATATATTGTTACTTTTAGTTTGTTGATAGCTTGGGTAGTATTATTGATTAGGAAGAAGTAAGTATAGAAGAGCTTCTCAAACTCTGGCTATATAGAAATAGAAAAGCTTTTTATGTTGAACTTTTTTCAAAACATGTTAGAAGCAATTCACACTCACTAGAAGATCCATGAATATAGCATAGAAAACAAATTAAATAGTAGATACTTAGTAGATGTAAATACAGAAGTGAGCTAGAAGTAGAATGTTATATAAATAAGATTATCATTATCCAGATACAGACACAGTTAGATTAGTATGTAACAAAACAGCTCTTCAAACTACCTTGCAGCTTGACTACTTCTAAAGAAGGACAATACCCATAAAATCTTGTCCTAATCATAAGTGAACTGTTCTGCAGACAAGTAAATATAAAAAGAATATGAGCTAAGAAAAGCTTATCCTGTTTGTTAATCACTACTAAAGTTTGATAGAGATGATATATAGGGTCAAGAGTATTAGTATCATATCCTAAACTCCAAAACATATCTGAGATATGTCTGACTTTAATATGACATCAAATTCCCACAGTTATTTGGCTTTATGAGTCAAAATCTGTGGTCATCTCTATTTGTTTCCATTGCCTAATTATCTTCTTTAAACTCTGTAAAATTACTTGGACTTTACATGGAGTTTTCTCCTTTCCAATCTAAACTCCTATCTAGTGTTTTATTACTAAAACATCTACTTAGAGATCTGTTTTAATTACTCCTTTTGTTACTTAATATATTTAAGGCTGGTGATTACTTTGTGATAGCTAGCCTGATAATTGACTAAATTTGATGCTAAATCTCCAGTGTCAATGATGATGTACTTTACTTCTCTCCTTATAACTCCTTACAAGGCCATCCTCTAAAATTGTGACCACGTGGCTCATAGGAGGTACAACACATAAGTTGAGGCCAAGATCATTCCAATAAGTCTATATCACCAAGCTCATTGCATGGAATTTCTATACTCTGTGCATTTACAAGCCAACTCCATGAACTTTCATCTTCAAGTGTGAACCATGCCTAATAATTGGCCAGAGAAAAAAGTTTTATTGTAGAAGGAGGAGATATACTTACAGATACAAAAACAGAGTTAGATATTCAAGCTCACAAGTCTCTGAGTTAAGTTATGAGACTAGTAAAGATACTGTTAGTATTGTGTTCCAAAACCCATTGATACTCAGCTACTTTCTTTAAATAGTACTGAAGAAGCTTTAGAGCTTTATCAGTATTAACAAGTATCATGAGGTAGTTATTAAAAGCAGACATTGGTTAAGAAGTAAAAAATGGGAGTAGGTAGTTCTAAACTCGCTAGACTAATTGATATGTCAAGATTCCAAGAAAAGATCCTATTATTGCTTACAGTTACTAAATACTTGGCTCATCTCCAAAAAATACTAAGAAAACAGAATAGAGTTCTCTAGATGTGACAACTACTCTAAATATCCAGAAGTCCATTCTAATTAAGCAAAATATTAGGCAGAACATTTAGTAACCTAACTACAGAATAATAAAGTCAGGTAGTTAGAAACCTTGATGTAAAAATCTTGAATATTGTAGAATAGTAGAAGTTTATTGGCTAATAGCTAGGGAAATTATGTCAATGATTAGAAAGAAGTGAACAAAGGTCTACAATGTTGCAGTAGAGAAAAGAGAGATCAACTAGAGGCCTAACAGTGTTATAACAGTGTTGTTGTTGTAAATTTAAGAGATAAAAGACTTGTAAAATTGATGATGGCCCTCTACAATACTGCAAACTTGAATTTTGGTGAGGTAGCAGATCTCCTTATACAGTTCTAACTACAGTACTTGATATTCAAGACCAAGTAGATACTGTTAAGATAACTGAGTAAAAATATGTAGAAGATACTTTAGAAAGAATTTTTGAAGGTAATAACTACTCTAAATACTAGCAAGTTCATTTTGATGTGTTAGAGTGCTGTTTACATAAGCATGAAATGATGATACTTAAGTAATTAGGAACCATTAAGAATAAAGAGACTAAATTATATTGGAAACATATACTTAATACTTGCACTTTTTCATATGAATAGCTGAGGTTAAGCTACCAGATCATTCTGATTTTATGAGTGGAAAAAAACATAGAACATAAACTATATAAGTATGATAAATAAAACAGCTAGTATACTTATACCAGAAATATAGGTAAGAACTCACTTTTGGTGGCTAAAATAAAAAGGTCAATTTAAATCAATAAAGGAAAAGGAATATAAAATAGAAACTAAACTTTGTCTTGTGGTGTTACATCTCACCAACAAATTAGAAAGAGAGCTAGAGTACTTAGCAAGTATATCTAGAACATAGAAAATCAGATTAGTAAATGTATGTGTGGATGATGGAACAGGATATAGAAAAGCAGATCAATTAGAAAATGTAAGAGAACAAGATCACAAAAAAATAGATTATCTTATATCTAAAGTTCTCTCTGGAGGTGGTAAATATCTTAAGTACTTTATAAGATTATTCCAATCAGGCAGAATACTGCTGACATAATCATATAATCATGCTACCAACATGATCAGAAATAGCTAAGAACAATTGAGGCCAAGATTGTTGTCTGAAATTTTAGTTACAACTCTGTGGATAAGCTTTATACTTGATCCATACCTTGAATAAGTATCCCAACTTGATCTGGCCACTTCTGTGTGATTAATTACAGACTTCTGCTCAAAGTGAGAACTGTGCTTAACATAAGACAGGAAACATGGAGAAGCTGGTTCTCTTATAAGTCTTATCTATTATAAAGTTTTTCTTATTATCTTCTGATTAATATCTCATTCTACTCTTTTTTTCATTGTACTGATTTATATTCTAAGTTAGTTCTCAAGAGTATAGCATATATAGATTAGACTAGTTGGAGCATCAAGATTGAATAAAACTTCAAAGTTATATTTACCTCATATTTTTTCAATATTTATTACTCCAACATATTATGTATAATTTAATTACAAAGTTTTTTTAAGATTGTGCTCAAGTTTGGTCATGATTTAGTTATATCTAATGGTTAACAGTATTCTGACATAAGTCATAGTAGCTATATAATATTGAGCTATAAATATTGTTGTTCTGATCCTTTTCTGAACAAGTTCCCCCTATAATTCTAGCTCTCAGATATTTCCTTTTAGCAATTGTGACAATTCTTTCAAAGACTATAGTTTTTCGAACTGCCTCTTGGAAATCTGTACTGAAATCAAGCATAAATATGAGAGGATAAAATTCTTGCTTT
>Ga0157364_1002509_pt1 | contig 17150 bp, 16 predicted proteins | sample AttsexASBM2_FD_111476 | JGI IMG/M metagenome (GOLD analysis project Ga0157364, IMG submission 111476) | Fungus gardens microbial communities from leaf cutter ant in Ribeirão Preto, State of São Paulo, Brazil - Atta sexdens ASBM2 | ecosystem: Host-associated > Fungi > Mycelium > Unclassified ... | reverse complement strand
TAGTAGCACGGACCATGAGGACTTTGTATATATAGGACTCAAATTAAGAAGAGACTCCTTGTCAAGTTCTCTTGTGAATTCCCCACTTGATATCCCACTAAGAGATTTACCGCTTGTGTGATCATTTATCTTTGTGATAAGTGGTTGCCACAACAGCTTGTACAAAAAAGTTTATTTGTTTGTTCCATAACTTTGACTTGGGTATAATGAATAGAAAATGTTATGTAAGTATAGAAATATTACTATTACAATCATTACCTTATAATATATAGATGTTTACCTTATGTTTGACATATGTTATGGTTTGTTCCATCTTTGACTCATTATTAACTGTGCTCTGCTTCATTCTCATATAATATCAGTTAGCATCTCATATAATAGTGAAGGCTACCTCATATTCTTCTAATTTTCTCTTTATTTATTTTCTTAAGAATGCCTTACTTATTCCTCATGATCATTAGATATATATAGTGGTAGATATAGTTATGTATTCTTATACTTTACCAATTGATTATTTCCCCCCATCTGTTATGGTACGAAAGTATGGACAGACTTGGACTAGGGTTAGGGTTAGGACCTTAGGTAATTATTAGTCTACAACATAGGGTTAGGAGATAGGCATGTGACCTGGAAGTCATGTGATAGAATCTAGAGCGGTCTGGAAGGACATAGGGTCTAGAAGGATCGGGGAGAGTCTAGAGATGGAGTTAGGGTTAGGAGTAACGTCAAGGGACAAGGGTTCCTCATAGTGCACACATGGTGTATGCATGTACGACAGAGATGAAGAGTGATGATGTAGGACAATGGAGTAGAGTAGAGGGTATAATGTCAGGGCACATGTAGGAAGCATGGTGGCCTTATAGAAAACACATATGGATGAGTAATAGGACATGAGGATGGAGCATGGACTTTAGGGTCAGACATATAATGTTGTAGCACAGACCAGGACAGACTAGTATATATAGTGGTAAATAAAGTAGGAGCTCCTTATCAAGTTCTCTTGTATCAACCCGGTATAAGGTTTAGTCTCTTAACCAACTCTAAGGTTTTGAGTCTACAACACCATCCTTACTCAAGTTTTGCCTAAGTTGTAACCTAAGCTACCTAAGATTATAACATTTGGTAAAGCATCATCAGGCTCACCTTGCAAAAGGAGAGTGTATAGTTGTTAGGCTACTGGAACATCATAATGATTAGACTATTGAAGAACTATCAAAACTAATTTGTAGTAAAACTACAGATAAATGGTTAAACTGCTAAAAGAACAGCAATACAAATAATTTTGTAGTAAGAGAGACCACAGACAGAATAGACCAGATCAAACAAAATTATTGTAGTAGAAACTACAAATAGACAAGATGGACAGACAAAGTCAAGAAACAATAGACATTGAGGCATTAGAAGAGATATTGGAATCATTGAAGATCACTGAAGAATATACCTCAGACAGAAACAGAACTACAGAGTCAGCAACATCAGAAGAAATGTTGACAGCACCTATACCAGTAGTATATGACAAAACAGCATATGACAAAACAGCATAAGTAATTATACCAAAAAGCATGGTCCCAAACTTAGAGTAGTCTAATAGTAACCAAATGAAATTTGAAGACTGATAAAGAGTAATCCAATTATTTTTCAAAAGCAACGGAGTCACAACAACTAATGATAAGATAACTACAGTATTAGCCTGACTTAGAGGGGATGTAGTAGGAATCTATGTACAGAAGAAGATTGTTCAGATGAAAGAGGAAGATAACACCCAGAATTAGAACAATTTTGTCAAAAAATCAAGACAGCATTTAGTGATAAAAGCAAGACAGTAAATATTGAATAGAAGATTAAAACCTTCAAACAAGAAAGGAAACACATAGTAGACTTCATGATAAAGTTTAAAGCATTAGCCATGAAGGCTAAAACCAATGATAGGCATATGATGTTTTTGCTGAAGAAGAATGTCAAAAGCAATATAATCAAGACCATATTGGGATACCCACCTATAGTGATACCAGAGTCACTCAAGGAGTGGAAGGTAGCAATTACCTCAGTTGGACAAGAATATAAATCTACAAAAGAAAAACAAGATTATAAGACAGGATCAGAAATTATCTATAGAGGTGTAGAGATATTCATAGATGTTAGAAAGACCAAAGACAACTATGACAAAGACAGGAAACCAAGATGTTTCAATTGCAATGTTTATGAATACATGGTAAAAGACTGCTGAAAAATGAAGAAAGAGAAGAAAACTAGAAAGTATTACAAATACAACAAAGTTGGACACTTAGCAAAAGACTGCAAGACAAGACAGAAGATAAAGAACAGAAGTATATAGGAGGACTCAGATGAAAAAGACAGCAAAAAAAAATGGTTTTGTCAGAGGTTCAGAGTAGGCATAGTATAACAAACCTTTGAATATAATAAATTCCTTAATTAATATATCATTTCTTAATGAAGAAACAATATACACACAAATATCAAGACAGAAAATAGGAAAAAATTATAGCTTAAAGCACTAGTTGATTTAGAATATACCTATATAGGAATCAATAAAAAACTAGTTAAGGAAAAATGGATTAAAATGAAACCAATAGACAAGTCATTCAAGGTTTTTAATGTAGATGGAACTAAGAATGAAAAAGTCATGAGATTTATATCATTAAAACTAGAAATCAACAGGCATATGGAGAAAATCAATGCAACAGTTACAGACTTGTATAGCACAGATATATTTCTAGAATATGACCAGTTGGTCAATGTTATGTCTTAAGACTTAGTATTAAAGTCAGAAGAGTAAATCTTAGATTGGGTTAATTACAAGAGAACTTAATGAAGTTCCTAGATACAATTTATCTACCTTATATACTAACAGCTGATAGCCTATGCTCTACTACTTTAGCCTACTCTAAATGACTATGTATTACTATTAAGATCAACATATGTAAAACATACTATATGATGTCATCATTCTAGAACATTTTACATTCTTTTATTATGATTATATAATTGTGTAATCTGTTATGACAGTTGTGACCATGACATCATGCTATGTTCTAATCCTAAATTAAAAAAAGTAAAAATAAAAATAAAAATAGAAAGAAAATGAAAAAGAAATAGAAGATGTCAAGTCTAATATTCTCAGCTCTGACAGTCAAGTATAATCTAAAAGTAAATTGGGACAAAGAAAAAATATGGTTAACAAGATATCCAAGAAAGTACAGTGTTATGGTATACTTGAACTCTTATATTTTATTTTATTTTTATTTTTATCTATTTTCTTTAATTTGATTTTTCTTTTTCTTTTATTTTATTTTCTGTTTTTTTTATTTCTTGAATGAGAAAGAGGTACATAACCATAGTCATATAATATATTACATAACATTACATCATAGGCCTAGAACATAATGAAAAGAACTGAAAGAAATAATGTTAAGATGCATATCTATACCATGTTGACCTTATAGTATACATATGGATAATACATTGTTATAATATGCTTGGACACTAACAATTTTTTTTCTTTTATCTATTATTCTTAATTTAATATTTCTTTTCTTTTATTATTTAATGATGAAGAAGCATATGACTGTGGTCACATAATGTAATGTCATAGGCCTAGACTCTAGGAGAATAGACTAGAAGGATAATGTCAGAGCATATGTATATAGCATAATATTCTTATAGAAGACATGAGATTCATGCATGATGGAAGTATAGACTACATATGGATATTAGGGTAAGACTATTTATCATTAGCATAAACTATGAGTACTTTGTATAAATAGTATAAGAATATATTGGGGACTTTTCGTTAAGTTCTCTTGTCATTCCTACAAGAATTTTACTCTTCTTAGTGTACTATTAACCATTTTAATTAGTAATTGCCACAATATGTAGAATACAACATCAGGATATTTCATTTATATCAAGAACCAAGAGATTAAAACCAATGGAAGATATAAACAAAGAATATTAGAAAATTGGCAAAAAACTGGACCTAACAAACTTAGAAGATTTACCAGAGTATATTTAACCATTTATATATTTGGTCAACAAGAAAAAATTTGAAAAGTTACCAGAATAAAGAGAATAAGGCCATGAGAATAATCTAATAGAAGACATACCAAAGAAACTAAATACTAAAGCTTATACAATAAATATCAAAACATTAAACCAATATATTACAAAAATAAACTACTTACTTATTTGTAATATCCAAATCTTAGGTGTACTCTCAGAGGTTTAGATGTTATGATCAGTACCTCATGTATGTAGCAAGGACTAGAGCTAAGGACAATGATGATATAATTGGCTATGCTGTAGTTATCTCAGTCAGCATCTTATGTAGTAGGCATTGTTTTATTACTCTTTTCTTATAGTTATATGATTCATAGACTCATGTATGGTGGACAATTGCTTCATGTACAATTGGTATATACATTCTTGTATCCTTATGCTTTACCAATTGACTCTACCCTTATTATCTTCTTAAGTCTTTGCCTAAGTTGCAACTTGAGCCAAGCTTAAGGTTGTAACATTTGGTAAAGCATTGACAGCTCACCTTACAAAAAGAGAGAGTACATAGTGGTTAGACCATAGAATGATTAGGCAGAATTACTGCTAGATGAAAGAACAAAATATGTATAACATAGTCTATAAAACAAGACAAATTTCTACAAAGAAAACAATATCGAGGCACTATCAAAATGATTAGGATTCTTGCAGATCACAGACAAAGCCTTAGGAAGCACAAATAATTATACAGACAAGATGTCTAATACACCAGTACAAGTAAACAAGAATGTATAGGCTAGAGTGCCTAAAAGCATGGTTCAACAGGAATAGGATGAAATTTGAAGACTGGTGGAGAGGAATATAATTATTTCTCAAGAGCAACAAGGTCATAAAGACTGACAACAGAATCACAGTGATCCTTGCCCACCTTAGAAGGGGTATAGCAGATATATATACCTAGAAGAAGCTCAATGAGTCAGATGAAGAAATAGGAATCCATAATTGGAATGATTTTGTAGAGGAACTCAAGAAAACATTCAGCAATAAGACAAAGGCAGCAGATACCAAATGGAAGATTGAAATGTTTAAACAAGAAAAGAAGAACACAGCTGACTTTATGATAAAGTTTGAAGCTCTAGCTATAAAGGCAGACATAGACAATCTGTACACTATATTTTTACTTAAGAAGAATGTCCAAGTGGATATTATCAAGACAATATCAGGTTATTCACCCATAGCAATACCTAAATCATTAAAAGAATAGAAGGTGGCAATTACCTCAGTTAGACAAGGTTACAAATCAATGGAAGGATAATATGATTATAGAACAAGTATAGGAATGATATATGATGGGCAAGGAATGCCCATGGATATTGGTGATAACTATGACAAAGAAGGAAGACCTAAGTGTTTCAATTACAACAAGTATGGGCATATAGCAAAAGAATGCCAAAAGAAGAAAGAGAAGAATACAAGGAAGTGCTTTAAATACAAAAGAGTAGGTCATCTTGCAAAGGATTGCAAAGAAAAACAGTAGATAGGGAGCATCAAAGAAGAATCAGACAATGAAAATAAAGAGAAGAGTTTTGGCAAAGATCCTAAGTAGGCATAGTATGAGAGATCCATATATTTAACTCTCAGAATTGATATATCATTCCACATCAAAGGAACAATATTAAGAAAGAGTTAAATATACAAGCAAACATCAAAATAACAAATGGAAAACAACTAAAGATCAAGGCACTCATAGATTCAGGATATACTCATACTGAAATGAATGAGCAATTAGTCAAGAATAAGAGGATCCAAACAAAACTAATAAGCTTCTCATTCAAAGTCTATAATGTAGGCTTTAAACCAATAGTTAGACAAATAGTTAAAGACTAGACTTATAGTAGAATCAAAGTCAAGATATACAGTACCATGTTTTCACATTCCAAAGAAAGATGGGTTAATATGTTTGGTTCAAGACTATTGGAAACTTAACCAGGTTATAATTAAAGACAAGACATCATTATTACTAATAGGAGAAGTTATCAACAAGTTAAAAGAACCCAAGTATTTCAACAAATTGAATCTTATCTAGGAATATAACAATGTACAGATTAAAGAAAGAGACGAGTAGAAAGTAGCATTTCTAATGAACAAAGGATTGTTTAAACCACAAGTCATATACTTTAGACTTTGCAATTCACCAAGAATGTATGGATAGTATCTTCTGGGAATTACTCCATGAAGGAGTATTAGCAAATTATATAGATAATTTTGTGATACTGGCAAAAACAAAAAAGGAACTAGAAGAAAGGATGATCTAATTCTTGAAAATAGTGGAAAAGTATAACCTATACTTCAAGAGGTCAAAATGTGATTTTAATATGGAAGAGATCCCAATATTGGGAGTAGTTGTGGGTCAAGAACAAGTTCAGATGGAGAATGACAAGATAAAAGCAGTCAAAGAATAGAGTACATCTACTGAAGTCAAAGAGGTAGAAAGTTTCTTGGGATTCACAAACTTTTACCAAAGATTAATCAAGAACTTCAGCCATACAGCAAGACCACTCAATGAGTTAAAAGGAAAAAAGGAATGGAAGTGAACAAAAGAACACTAAAGGGCATTTGAAGAACTTAAAGAAAAGATAATGAGTCAACCAGTACTTTTCCTTCCAAAGAAGGATGGTAAATTCAGAGTGGAAACCAACACTTCATGACATGTAATAGGAATAAGAAGGAAAATGGAAACCTATCGCATTCTTATCAAGGATAATATAACCAGTAGAGAAAAACTGCAAAATCTATGATAAAAAACTACTGGTAATAGTGGAAGCACTTACAAAATGGAAACAATATCTGTTAGATGCAATGGAGAAATTCGAAGTTTGGATGGATTATGAAAACCTAAAGTATTTCAGAAAGCCTTACAAGCTCAATAGATAGCAAGCTAGATAGTATTTGAAACTACAAGACTACAACTTCAAACTTCAACATATTCCAGAAAAGACAAACACAAAAGCAGATATCTTATCAAGAAAGAACCAGGTAGACACTGGAGATGATAACAAGGACATACAAATGCTGAAAGAAGAATTATGGACAAAAAGAACAACAGCAGAGGTCACAATGTTATGAAGAAATAAAATGGTAGAAGAAACCAACTTATTAGAAAAGATATGACAAAACAGAACAAAAGAGAGAGAGATAGTTCAAGAATCAAAGAAAGAAGATAGTCAATCATGGAAAGACAATAGAATTGTCTATGTAGATGGACAAATCTATATTTCTAATGACAGAAAAATTTGAGAACAAGTTTTATGAGAAAACCATGATCCTATGAATATTGAACATCCAGAATAACAAAGGATGTTAAAACTAATCAAGTAGAACTACTAGTAGCCAGGCATAAAAGAAAATGTCAAGAAATATGTTCAAGAATGTATTAAATACCAACAAAATAAAGTTCAACACTAGAAGAAAGCAGAAGAACTACATTCAATTGATATCCCACAAGAACCATGGCAAGAGATTAGCATATACATTGTAGGACCACTACCAAAATTGAATAGAAAGGATGCTATTATGGTTATCATTGACAGGTTCACCAAAATGATTTGATTGAAGACAATAACAACAAACATATCCTCAGAAGAAACCATAAATATCTATAAGAATAAAATATGGAAACTATATGGAGTACCAAGGAAAATTCTTAGTGATAGAGGATCTCAATTTGCATCTAGGTTTATGGAGGAATTAATGAAAGCATTGGGAACCAAGAGAATGCTATCAACAGCATACCATCCTCAAACAAATAGACAGACAGAGAGGATTCATCAAGAAGTTGGAACCTTTCTATGATACTATATAAATTATTAACAAGATGACTGAACAGAATGGATTGTAACCACTAAATTCCAGTATAATGATAAGAAACACATGGCAATAGGACAAATACTATTTATACTTAATTTTAGATGACATCCATAGAAGGACAACCTAACAGTACAAATAGAGTTTCCAGAATTTCTTACAGGATTACAACAAAGTTGGGAAGAAGTCATGAAATCAATGGAATTAGCACAAAAAGTCATGAAGAAGCAATCTGATAAGAAAAGACAAAACCCACAGAGACTAAAAGGAAAAGACAACACGTGGTTGGAAGCTAAAAACATCCACTCAAATAGACCCTCAAAAAAGCTAAACCAGAAAAGATATGGATCCTTTAGGATTTCAAAAGACATTGATTAAGAAGCATTTCAACTGGCACTTCCAAAAGGATGAATGATTCATAATATGTTCAATGAGGACTTGTTGACATGTTGTAAAGAACCTCAATTCCAAGGACAATACATAGATCCAGTACCACCACCAATAATTATTAATAAAAAAGAGAAATATGAAGTAGAAGAAGTGAGGAAGCATAGAAAATAAGAATAGGACACTCAGTTTCTAGTGCATTGGAAGGGCTACAGTGATAAACATGATCAGTAGATTATAGAAACAGGGTTACCTCATGTAAAAGAGGTAATTGAAAACTATTAAACAAGGATTTTAAGTCAAAACCTATAAAGAGAGAAGGTAAAATCTCAATTTGACAATTCAAAGCAAACACTCAAAACATCAATGGCTCAATACTCCTCTGCAACTTTTACTTCTCAATACACCACTGCTCCAACCTCACTAAATCCATACATTTCCAGAATACTTAACAATATGGAAGAAGCAAAATTATTCAAGAAAGAACATAATGATTGGATAAGAAGCTATCACAAAGTACTGAAAGGAATAAAAACCATGATCGATATGCAGAAACAAGTCCAAGACATAATCAAGCTAGTGGAAGAAGCAAATACAATGATCACAGAGATAGAAGAAACAATTTTGAAAGCTAGCAACAATTACTGAATATTAAATACAGCCAATATATTCAGCATATCTGGAGATTTATGGAGTCTAGTTCAAAGTGATATAGAAAACCAGGCATATAAAGTTCAAAGATTGTTAGCAAACAAATTGGATGAATACAAAGGAAAGGAAAACAACTATATGAATAACAATATCAAGGAAATTCAAGAGTTATACAAAAAGGAAGGTGAAATACAATGGAGATATGAAAAAGGAAAGAGAATTCAAGATGAAGAAGTTTTGCTATACAAACCATATAAGATGTCAATGGAATCCAGTTCAATACAACCAACATTCATACAAGACAAACTCAATAACTTGGAAAAATATATGAAGTTCATTCACTCACCTACCAAGACCAAAACATTTTCCCCATCACCCCATTATAAATCTATTTGACTAAAGGGAGAACAAGATAACCAGTTCTGGAAAGAATTGGCTGTAACATTTGTGGAACAAAGATGAAACACAGAAACCTTATAAAATGGATTCCCAATATCCATGTATCAAGGAGGACTATTCCATGAACCCTACTTCATAGCAGTCAATATAAAAGAACAAGCCATTATTGATCCTAACAAGAAAATAGTGGCTATGTATGTCATAGGTGAACTTGCATTGTTAGACTGATTTATGGAGACATAAAAGCTGAAAAGAGGATATTGTTATGATTAGTACCTCATATATATAGCAAGGACTAGAGCTAAGAGCAATAAATAATATAATTGGCTATGCCATAGTTGTCTCAGTCAGTGTCTCATGTAGTAGGTGTTGTTTTATTACTCTTTCTTCATAGTTATATGATTCATGGACTCATGTATGGTGGACAATTTCTTCATATGCAATTAGTATATATAGAGTAGATATATTCCTGTATCCTTATGCTTTACCAATTGATTCTACCCTTATTATCTTCATAAATCTTTGTCTAAGTTGCAATCTGAGCCAATCTTAAGGTCATAACATTAGAAATGATTCAGAAGTTCAATAATGATGACAATGATGATAAAAATTAATACAGATATCAATAATGAAAATTGATAATAAATGATATTATTAAGTCTAAGGTCTAATCTTTAGGTACAGAAGTATTTATACAAAATAGTAATAGTCTGTACACAAGCTGTTTCCATTACATAATCAAAACTTATACTATGGGGGCTGTTATCTGTCATAGTAGATGTTAGGCTAATTTTGGAAGGTAACTAATTATATTACTACATTGATATACTTGTATCTCTATAAATACTTATCACTATGAGATATATCATATATCATCAGAAACCATTTAGTAAGCATGTTCCAATGCAAGTTCAATTGTGTGAATCTGTCTAGTCTTTTATGAGATATTAGCTAACAAAGCTTTTGCAGTTACTGATGGCCTGAGATATCAGTTGTTTGTTGTTGCTTTTGTACATCCTATATATATACTGATAGCCCTCATTTGGGGCTTTTCAGTGCAACTTAGTTTGTGAAAATCAGTCCACTAGTTGTGGAGATACAAGCTGAATGAAGTTTGTGATATAATAGTTAGAAGAATAACTCAAGATAAGACTCATTGTGAAATCAAGTTTGAGATATACAATACTATACTTTTACATTCAAAAAAAGAATAGATCTCTACAATTGGTATAAGATTACAGAAAATTGAACCAGTACATAATAAAAAACAAGATACCACTATTCTTAATTGGAGAAGTAATTGACAAACTCAAGGATACCAAACACTTCAATAAACTGGATCTTATCTGAGAATACAATAATATATTTCAGATTATGCAATTTACTAAGAACTCATTATACTCATGAAAACTAAGAAAAAACTGGAAAAAAGGACAATACAATTCTTAAAAATAGCAGAAAAGCATAATCTTTGCTTTAAACAGTCAAAATATAATTTCAATGCTGAAGAAATACCTATTCTAGAAATAGTAGTTGAAAGAAGAAAAGTACAAATAGAAAACAATAAAGTCAAGGTGGTTAAGAAATAAAAGCACCCACCAAGATAAAAGAAGTGGAAAGCTTCTTAGAGTTCACAAATTTCTACAGACACTTTATAAAAAATCTCAGTTATACAGTGAGACCTCTTAATGAACTCAAAGGAAAGAAAAAATAAAAATGGGAAGAAGAATACCAAAAGACATTTGAAGAATTGAAGAATAAGATTACAAGTTAACCAGTACTTGTACTACTTAGAAGAGAAGGAAAATTCAGAGTGGAGACAGATACATCAAGATATGCAATTAGTATTATGGAATGCTTTGGATACTGACAATTTTTCTTTTATTTCTCTGATTTTATATTAATTTTGTTTTCTTTTCCTTTTTGATTTACTTTTGGATGATGAAGAGGCACATGACACTGCAGTCACATGGCATGTCACATGATGTGACATCATAGGCCTAGAACATGGTAAAAGGATCTAGAAGATGATATCAAAGTATATGGATACAACATGGTAGTCTTGAGTAGGATATAAGATAGATATGAGAATGAAGTATGGACATAAGGGCAGGTGTAATTATTAGTAGCATGGACCATCATATGATAGTATAAATAAGATAGCAATACAGCAGAGACTTCTTGTCGAGTTCTTTTGTGATCCCTATATTGATAGCCTACTGAGAGCTTTACTTGTTTATGTTACTATTGGTCTTTGTGACTAGTGGTTGCCACAACAATTGGAGGAGTTCTATCTCAGAAACAGGAATAAAAATAGAAACTAATTGCATTTTTATCAAGAATAATGCAGATAGCTAAAAAGAATTACAAGATATACAACGAAGAACTATTGGCCATAATGAAAGTCCTCACAAAATAGAGGTAATCTCTACTGGATACTACTGGAAAGTTTGAAGTTTGAATAGATCATGAAAATCTCAAATATTTCAGGGAACCATATAAACTCAATAGATAACAAGCAAGATGATATCTTAAGCTACATAATTATGATTTTATCTTATGACATATCCCAGGAAAGACAAATACAAGAGCAAACATTTTATCAAGAAAGGATCAAGTAGACACCAAGAAGGATAACAAAGATATCAAGATGTTTAAGGACAAGATATAGGCATGAAGAATTAACAAAAAAGTGAAAATAGCAATGTTCAAAGAAAACCAAATGGTAGAAGAAATCACATTATTAAAAGAAATCTGAAAGAGCAATACAAAGGAACAAGTACAAAAGAAGTTGGAAAAAGAAAATGGACAAGCATGGGAAGATAACAGAGTGGTATATATGAAGGGAAAAATATACATTTCCAACAACTAGAAAATTTGAGAACAAATCTTACAAGAAAATCATAATTCAGCAAATGTAGAATATCCAGAACAATAAAAAATGCTCAAATTAATCAAAAAGAACTACCAGTAGCTGGGAATATAGAATGATATTAAGAAATATGTTCAAGAATGTTAAAAGTCTTGACAGAACAAAGTCCAATAGACAAAAAAAGCAAGAGAACTTTATCTACTAGAAACACCTTAAGAACCATGGCAATAAATCAGCATCAACATTATTGGACTATCACCAAGATCAAATAACAAAGACACAATAGTGGTCACATTAGATAGGTTTACAAAGATAATTAGACTTGAGATAATAACAACAACAGTATCATTAGAAGAGAAAGCCAAGATCAACATAGATAACATATAGGAAATCCACAGAGTACCAAGAAAGATTCTCAGTGATAGAAAACCTCAATTTGTCTCATGGTTTATAAAATATTTAGACAAAGCATTGGGAACAAAATAGACATTATCTATATTATACTATTCTTAGATAGACAGTCAAACAGAGAGGATTAATCAAGAAGTCAAAGCATTTTTGTAATACTATGTCAATTACCAGCAAGACAATTAGACAAAATGGTTATTAATAGCAGAATTCCAATATAATAACAAAAAACATATAGCAATAGGATATACCCTATTTGAACTTAACTTTGGAAGACATCCATGAAAAGGGAACCTGATAGTTAAAACAGAATTACCAAAACTGGAAGATTTTCTTAAGAAACTACAGAGAAGTTAAAAAGCAGCAAAGAAGTCAATAAAAATGGCAAAAGAAACTATGAAGAAACAGTTCAACAAAATAACAAAACCCACAAGAACTGAAACTGGGAGACAACATGTGGTTGGAGGCCAGAAAAATCCAATTAAAATAACTTTTCAAGAAGCTGGGCCAAAGAAGATATGGACCTTTTGAAACTATGAAGGATATTAGCCAAGGAGTATTTTAGCTAAAATTACCAGAAGAATGGGCAATACACAACATATTTAATAAAGATCTGCTAACAAGATGTAGAAGACCCCAATTCAAAGAACAGCACATGGAAATGGTATTACTACCAGAAATTATTAATAAAGAAGAAGAATATAAAGTAAAAGAAGTATGGAATCACAGAAAACAAGAAGTACACAATTCTTAGTCCACTGAAAGGGTTATAGAAATGAGCATAATCAATGGATTGTAGAAACAAAGCTACCACATGTCAAGAAAGTAATTCAAGATTATTGGGCAAATCTTTTAAGACAAAACCTATAAAAGAGGTGAGCAAAACTCCAAATTGACATCTCAAAGCAATACCAGCAATCAAGAAATAAATATAATGGCCTACTAATTCACAACAGCTCCTACCTCTCCTAATCCTTATATTACTCCTATCATAAACAATATGGACCTCATCATAACATTAAACAAAGAAAAAACAGACTGGACAAGAAAGTATCACAAGATAATTCAAGGATTAGAGACAATAGCAGATATTCAATTGCAAATCCAGAATCTAGTCAAGTTGGCCAATATTACAAATAATCAGCTAATAGATATTGAAACTATCTTGTTGCAAACAGATGAAACATACAAGACACAGGTTGGAGGAGATATCTATAGTATATTGGAAGAATTACAGAATATTATACATGGAGACATAAAACAATAAACACATTATATTCAAGTTTTACTAGCTAATGAATTAGATTGGTACAAGGGCAAAGAAGATGAAAGGGTTGAGAAACACATTAAAATAATACAAAAGGCATATCAAGAAATGTACTAAAATGTTCCACAACTAATGATTATTGATAGAGAGAAACAGAAGGAAGGAGTTGTACAAGATAAAGAGGTGTTTTTGTACAAACCATATATTATATTATCAGAACTCAGTAGACTAAAAACCCCTGAACCAATTTTCATATAAGAAGTTATTAATTTGGAAAAAGTATTAAAAATGCTACAATTACTGACAAAGACTATTTAATTCCTGTCACCACCCTACTACAAGACTTTCCAACAAATGGAGAAAAAGACATACAATATTAGAAAGAAATCACAGTCAAGTTCATTAAACAAAAATATAACTCAGACACAAGTCAACAAGGATTTCCAATTGAAATATATTTAGAAGGGCCACCACATGAACCTTTCTTCATAGCCTTGACATTACAAGGAGAAATAGTCACTGGACCAACATAGAAGTTAGTGGCATCATATGTGGTTAGAGACTTAGCATTCTTGGATTAAACAAGATTTATAGGGACATGAATGCTAAAATGGGGGTATTGTTATGATTGCTACCTCATAATATACAGGTGTTCACCTCATGTTTGACATGTGTTATGGTTTGTTTCATCTTTGACTCATTATTAACTGTGCTCTGCTTCATTCTCATGCAATATCAGTCAGCACCTCATATAATAGTGAGGGCTACCTCATATTCTCTTAATTTTCTTTTCATTTGTTTCTTTAAGGATGCCTTACTTATTCCTCATGGTAATTAGGTATATATAGTAGTAGATATAGTCATATATCATTATGCTTTACCAATTGATCATTCCTTCCATCCTTACTCAAGTCTTTGCCTAAGTTGCAACCTGAGCCAAGCCTAAGGTTGTAACAGTTACCAGACAGACAAGGCCACTAGACATGCCAAGGAAATGTCAACACTAGCATAGAGAAGCAGGTCTTGGTATTACTTAGATTTGTACCAATGACCACAATCTAGACTCGTGACTTTCAGTGAGAAAGAACAGGAAATGGCAATTGACATCAAACCTTGCCAAATTACCTGACAATGAATTTCCACCACCATTTCTCAGTTTCCCATGCTTGCATTTATGTCTGCACTCTATATTTTATGTTTGCTTTACCTATCTTAGTTATTGCTCAGTGGGAGAGAGGGAGAGGAGAAGGCGTTGGACGTAACCGAGGAAGAGCAAACAGTTGTCTCTATTTCTTGTGTAATATAATCCTTGGCCAACAAACAGCACGAGTGGAACGAATCCAAGCAATGTCATCTTAAATGTCATGAACCTTTCCCAAATAAATCCTCATCCTAGTTGCTCATGTCCAATCAAGTCATCCATGAATCAACCAAATCCAGATCGTTACATTGGTAGCCCAGCCCACTTAATGATTCAATGTCAAGACTCATAATAACTTCCAAACACATCCAAATGACAACCTTGAACAAACTCTTCATGATCCAAATTCAATATCGGATTATTACGGCTCAAAGCATCGGAATGAAAAAAATCTTGATTCAATCTTGATTCAAGACTGGATCATTGTCATTTTTGGCCATACTGTGCATGTTTATGGGTGGTAAAGAGGTGTGTTTGAGTGCAAAGATTAGGTATATACGTACGGGACGAGGAGTGAACAATCCAATGCACCCATTGAAACGAATAGCATGACTGAAGATACGTTGGCCAATACGATTTTGAATTTCAGGGACAGTGTCGCGAAGCTATTTGACGACAGCTTGTCCTTTTTTGAGAGCTTCAAATTGAGACCTGTTTAAGGAAATGAAGTGGAAATCGAGAATGGAACAAGTCCTTACGAGAAAGGGAATCAATAAGCGTATCAACATCCTTGTCCCTATACTCATACCTCCCCGTGATAAACTTGTACCAGGTATCATCCAAAATAATACCCATAGAAATGGTCTCTGACGATTTTGCCCCCAGCAATGGCTTGCATATTCTGGAATTCATGCATGGCCTGTAACTTAACGACATTCAAGCCACTACTCAATGCACCAGGAGCTTGCTCTCATATGCCATAATGTGGGAGGCGGACACATCAGCACAGTGAGCGGCTGAATGTTCGACACAATTGAATGTTCGACACAATATTCTTTCGAGTTTCGTGGTTGACAGTCGAATTACTGAAGATTGTAGAAATCTACTGAAACAGCACATAAATGTTGGCAGAAAAGGGCGGTGACGACAGCAGTGACTCCGACACGGCGTTTGCAGTCATGACGGCTGTGGTGGTGTGGAGAGTGACATACTACACAACAAACAATAAAACAATAAAGACACACGGCACAGAGGATCCGAGCAACGAGATAACACGAGAAGCATGTACCGATATTGCTGTCAGCACGACCCATAAATATTTTACAGGATTCCACTTTCCTGAAATCTCGTCAGAGAAATGTCTAAGCATGATTGAGAGTAGGATCCTGTCAAGGGACAGAGCTGATGGGTGAAACGGTGGTAAGTCAATCAAAGGGAGGGCATAAGAGCAACAATGCGCGAAGTAGTGCATCAAGCTTCTCCTCGTAGAATCTCCTTAGCCCTACGAGTATCGATACATCACGGCTTTGTTGTCAGTGACGAGACAACAAAAAACAGTGTTGGTGGTATCCCAGGTCTTAATGTTAGACGTGACTTTTTGATGGTTAAAGAGGCGCTGGCAAGAGCAAAAAGGAACTACGAAAGCAGAACAGCAGACATTGTGAATTTTGCCAGGTGTCCATCAATGACCGCGATGACCCTGCCATGTGCAGGACTTTCCTCATCTCATATCCACTGGATTATACTGTCTGTATGCCATTTGGAAGAGCGACCCTGGGAATGAAAGGCTGGGATATGGAGGCAAATAGGATGGTATACATCAAGGACTACTGGAGGGCGGAAGGAGGGGAGAAAGAAGGAGATATATACCTCAGTCTCGAGGAAAAGAACGTTCCCAAGACACACATCGTTCCCGCAGTAAAATCTGGGGATCATGAAATATGCGAGAACAATGTCTCTCAGGAAAGGCGCGAGACAGTGTCGCAACCAAAAAATCACAATGGACTTGTCCCAGGACAGGCTCTGTCAGATATTATCGAATGGCTTTAGACCGAGTTGGCAGGGAGCTCACCGAGTTCAGGTCTAGCTTGTCACTGCCATTGCAGATGCCATGCAAGGTTCGTTTGTTCTTGCCCATGTTTATTCAG
>Ga0157364_1002508_pt1 | contig 17152 bp, 7 predicted proteins | sample AttsexASBM2_FD_111476 | JGI IMG/M metagenome (GOLD analysis project Ga0157364, IMG submission 111476) | Fungus gardens microbial communities from leaf cutter ant in Ribeirão Preto, State of São Paulo, Brazil - Atta sexdens ASBM2 | ecosystem: Host-associated > Fungi > Mycelium > Unclassified ... | reverse complement strand
CAAAAAAAACACAAACACACACACACACACACACACACACCCACACACACACACACACACACACACACACACACACACTCACAAAACAGGATTATAAAAAATTTTTTAATTAAGTTATTTTGTTGGGAACATTCATCTAATTCTTATAATAGTTAAAAACAAAAATTTTTAACTATTATATTTGTTAACACTTTTTTAAAATATGTTTTGCTTTTCTATTTATATCTAATAACACAAATAATATCTCAAGAACGACTACTAAAAACACATTTTATTGCATTGTTAAACTTTGTTATGAAATACTTTATATAAAACTGCGAATTATATTACAATATTTCATTTAAACAATTAAAATTATCATTAAATACATTTACGAAAGTTCAAAACTTTTAAGTCATTTTATAAATTTTCCTAAATAGAATAACTTTATTCAGAATAATTTTTAATAATTACATTACATTAATAATTACATACAAAAAAATTAACTGTATGTGTGCTTAAACTATATACATTTATCATATACATCCAGATATTGAATTAAAACGATTGCATTATCAATATAAATATGCATTTGAGTTACAAAGTAATTTTGTTTACAATATTAGTCAAAATTAAATAAAAGTCAATAACGCGCGTAACGTAATGTTGTATCTTATTTTATAAAAATTGAAAAAAGATATAACGCAAATTATTTTATTTTTTGCACTCAATTCAAAAATAAGAAAAATAAGAAAACAATTTATAAAAGTTGTTGCAAGGTAAATTTTGCGATCTATAATACATACATTTACCGTTATCATGCATAAGTACAATCACAGATTACGTACCAGAACGAGATTTCATCGTATTCAATTTAGCTGTTTTCCAGCACTACCTGTATTAATAAAGTGAGCATTTATGCTTTAAACAGAGAAAAATAAAAGTACGGAGAGTATAATTGTAAATTGTCTTCCTTTCTTTCTTTTTTTTTAAATCCTCCTTAGTCCTCATTTAGTCATTAAAAGAAAGAATATAACCTGTATAAAGTATTCTGAATAAACTTAAAAAAGAAATGATGGAATATGTTATGTTTTACAATTATCAATACGCGAAATTCTCTGTTATGCTATTTTTTTTAACATCATAGATATTTATATAGGCAATATATTATATATATCTTATGAACAGTTTATGACATTTTACATTCAAAGAGATAATCGCAACGTAAAGTTTGTTAAACTATTTTCACAAACATTCTTTTTATAAAAAATTTATATCGCATTCTTGCACTCTCTCCAGTTATATTCCTTGTCTTCATAATCCTGACGGAACGTTTGTATTATAGCTAAGACTTCACTACCTGACATTTCCACGATGCGCTCGGTAATTCGGACGTACTAGAAACCACAGTCAACATTTGCCGGTCACTTAGTGCGCATTGCGAAGCATAGACGTATATTTATTTTATTTTGAAAATAATGCAAGAAAGTGAATAAAATAAATACGATAAAACTTTAATACAAATTTATTTATATATCATCGGTATTGGTTGTATAAAACTGTTAAGTGTGACTTCTGCAAAGCTACACGAATTGCTGAGGGATCTAATATTGAATGTTTAGATGTCCCATCAAATGGAAGATAATTGTTGTGAGTATTGCGAAATTAAAAGATTACATATGTTTTAAAATACAAGTTTTAAATATACATATTTTTATGAGAAAATAAAAGATTAAAAAACTGAAAATATATTCAAGATATAGAGAATAATATTTTATTAAGTATTTGCTATTTAATTGTACTACTAATACTATTTAAGCATATTTTTTCGTTTATTATAATATTTTTATTGCAAAGAAAATTTATAAATATGTATTAAATACATTAATAATATTCTGTTACAAAAAAGAAGAAAATTCAAAACTATATAAAATGAAAACTGGTCATAAGAAATATAGTGTATTTATATATATATGAACTATAATATATTTTATGATAATTTATATAATTTTTAATTAATTTATAAATAAAATTTAATGTTTCATTTTCTTATGGATCACTAGAAGTTTAGATAAAAGGTACAACTTTCCATTGTACTTGTTGGCTTTCACCAGTCAGCAACTATCGATGATGAATTAACCTAAAGCGCCATGATTTGATAATCTTTGAAACTTTCTTATAAGTTATTGCAAAAACATAAATTGGTAAAGCAAGATTTGATACACAAAAATTTAAACGAAATTCAAGGATAAATTTGCATTTTCAAAATAACCTAGACTTAAATATGTAAATTGTATTAATCATACATATCTTTATTTTTTAATCAGATTTAAATTCAGGTTCATTATACGAGAAATACTGTTAATAATAGTAAACAAATGTGAATGATGTTTATTTTAAACATTATAATTCACATTTCAATTCTGAGAATTTACAATTTTATATACCGTGTTTTATATATATGTATTTCGATATTTTATGTACTTTATACATATATCATACAGGATGTTTCTTCTGACTCATTTAAAATATTTCTGTTGTTTTTTAATGATATAACAAAATATTAAAAATAAAAATTACATATTTCAAAAGAATAAATATTAAGACAAACGAAGATTTTTCTCAAAATCATATTTTTTAAAATATTAAGATTATTTTTTAAATAAAATTATAAGATTTTTTTAATATAATATGATTTCTCCAATAATTTTGAATGTAAAATTAAAGCAGAATTATTAAAAAAATCAATAGTTTATAAGATATTTTTTTATACTTTATTTCAGCTCCTTTTGACATAAAATATGAAATACCTCAAATTGATGAAGGAAATATATAATTGCTTTTAAAAAAAATTATGCAATTTTATCATACGAAATTATAAATTTTTGTAAAACAATTATTTTTTTAATATCTTAATACAGTTGAATTATCTTATTAATCTGTGCAGGAAAGTATTAAGATATAATTATTAAAAAATGTTTGGTTTATGGGATATTTTATATTGTCAAAATAAAATATATAATTATCAAATATCTTGTAAATTATCGATTTTTTTATAACTCTACATTAATACTTTTACATGTAAAATAATTAGAGGCACTATATTATACAAAAATAATATAATATGTAATTTTATTTATAAAATGGAAATAATTTTAATATTTCAAAAAAATATAATTTTTATGTTTATTATAATTATAATTATATTTATAATTATAAATTGTGTAATATTTGCACTTTTAAAACGAACAATTTTTCTCTTTTAGATTTTATTGTGAAATGAAAAATATTTTAAATATTCGGATTAGAGGAAACTTCTTGCATATTTATAATAAAATTTTTTAGTATTTCCTATTTTACATAGTAAAATTATGAGTTTTATTATAAATTTTTATTTCAATTTATAGATTTGAAATAGATTTAAAAGTCGTTATTACAAATTGTCGATTAATGAAATATTTTCAGCATATGCCAAACATGTAATATCTACTGCGGTATTGAAATAGAAAAAATGTTCGAATTTTTTTATACGTTCGTAGTACATTAAAAAAATATTGTTATATATTTTTTTATTTGCTTCAATACCGTTTTTATATTTAATGTTTATAATAAATTCATTTTTATATTATTCAACAAAAAAACGTGATAGTATGAAAGTTACATGGAAAGTTATATTAATATGTCGAATGGAAGTATAATCCATGAGTAGCACTATTCACATATGTTTTATATACGTTTTCTAAATCTAATGTTCTACAAAGATTTAGGATGTTTTATATACAAATATATATATAAAATCACATGTAAAGGAAAGTGGGGAAACTGTGCGCAGCAGATAATTGTGTGCATCCTGGTTTGGTACTTTTCCGAATAGATGAAGATATTACCATGGTAATTTTTACGCAGGAGGTTCTCTTATAATATAACTACAAAAGATACGATATAAATACATTGCTGCCAGAGAAATACAAAAATCACATCTTTTCTTGTTACTTTAATATTCAGAAAATAAGATGATAAGTTCGTATTTTTAATTTGTTTGTTTAAAGTTGCTTACATTATTAAAGTATGTTATTATGTGCATCTTTTGAATTGTTATTTATTAAGTTTGGTTAGAAATTGTTGAAGTAATCGTATTTCATACCGAATCAGGTCGCGGTGGGCAAATATGCACAAGCGTTTTGAAATGTGCACAATTACTCATTTTCCATATACTGTATGACTTGCATTAATTTTTTCGTTTCTTCTTGGCATTATTATTCTATTTTGCCATTTGATTTTGCCAAAGTCTATGTGCATTATTATTATAATAATTTGTATTTTTTAAATATATATAATATATATTTAATATATATTTATATTGCAATATAATGAATATATGTATTTTCTGATTTCTTTGTCAACATTCCATAATTAATTATAATTTTTGTTTCGCACACAATTATCCGACGCGTGAGAAATTTTTTCACTTTTCCGTTTTTTCCTTTTGCTCAAATACAATTTTATTGAAAATTTGTTCGATATGAGGATACGTAATGATAGAATAATATTTATAGTTTCTATTTCCATACTTATTGCTTTGAACTTGGAAAACCATTCCAGGACAATAAATTTTCTTTAGGTGCGCACAATTTATCCATTTTCCCCTACTACTATTGTTTTTCATTGTTTTTAGAACGTTAATAGAATTCTGTTTATAAACTCTTTTTTGAGAATTGAAAATTCTTAATATATTTAATTTTAACAATACAATGAAACTTTTTCAACACATTATATTGTAACTATAAAATGTCAAGGCATACATAGTGAAAATCTCAATATTTTCCGTTATAATATAACAACTTTAATTAATATTGCAACTTCTATCGGTTGAAATAAAAAAAAATATTAAATAAACATAAAATCTTAAAATTCTTTATTGAAAATTATGATAAAAACATTAAATGTGCGTAAAACTTTATTTAAATTGACATTTAAAAGTGCATCCATGTATCAATATAAGCTTGACATACATGTAATTTTGAATTTATTACCTTTTCTGCGAGGATAAACGATAAAAGAAATTTTCATATAAAAGTTTCCTCTATTCTAGCAAAAACTTAGGTAAAATTGTTTCTAAAATACTTCATATTTTTTCTTTAATATTTTTGTTATAATTTTTTAATAAAGTATTTTAGATATTTGAAATTTTTATTTGAAATTTTTTTTTCTTTCAACTTATAATAACATACGAGGTCTATTCCAAAAATATTCGATCTCTGCATATAATATCTTTGTCCTTGGGCATCCTCTTTATGTGGCATTCAATATTTAATGGAAATCTTGAAAAATACCTCCACCATATGGCACCACACCAAATAGTTATTCAATCAGTAATAGTGCGCAGAATTATGTGAACGTTGAAAACTTCAAATTTCGCATTTCACAGAAACCAAGCAAGTCATTCATTTCACCTGATTTAGAATTTTTTTATTAAATAAGACATTTCTAATTTCGCTAACTCCTGTACAGTTCAAATCTTAGAAAGCACAGGACATCCAGATTTGATTTCAATCTGATCCAAACGTCCATAGACTTAATATTTTAAAAACGTACGTTTATTCAACATACAAAGTTTACATTTGGACATTTAAAAAATGTTCATCTCATGCAAAATTTTCTAAATCTACTCGCGACGTATTGCTTTCGCTGATTTGACAAATGAAAATTTTTTATGATCGCACGAAGAGTTTTACTTTTGTTACCTCCGGTAATGAAAATTTACCAAATTAAAGTTTAGTTCAGACAGCATGCAGCAAGTGTCGAGCAGCAATAGCAATAGCTTGCTGCTCGTAGTGATAAGAGTTTGGAATCTTTTGCTTCCAGCGTGCAGTCAGAGGCCAGAATTCCTGGAAAGTAGAATTCTTAGAAAACCAAGTCTGGCCATGCCCTAAAAATGGCATGCGTTCGAAATGTGTGTCTCTTAATTGGCGATATGAATGTAAGTGTGTTTTCGATTGGTACTGTCATTGTCTGGGCACGCCAATCACAAGAGAGGATGGAGGGAAGGCCGAACTCTAGTATTCTAGGGACTCTAGTGGAGGGGATGGCTAGCGTTTGAACGACGATGGACATCTGTGCTGTGTTGAAAATTTTCAAAAAATCTATAAGAATCATTTTGTCTTGATGGTCTAAAATTTGTTTAATTTGTTATATTAATTTAGTCGAGTTTTAGTCCATTGCGTCCTAAAATGGATATTTTTAAGAAATCCAAAATAATAACATTGGATGTTTTTAAAATATCCATGAATCTAATCTGAATGTTTTTAATATGTCCAAAACATGTACGTTTTTAAATATATTTTTAAAACATGTAATTGTGCTGTCTGAGATATAGCTTCGTGTAACTTCTGATTATTTCCTAAATTGAAAAATCTGTTAAAGAGCAAAAGATTTGACAAAATGTAACGATGAGGAAGCTATTAGAAAAGTGATTTCCAAGATTACTTTCAGAAATGGGTGGACCGCTGAAAAAAGATCATTACTTCGAAAGATCAAAAGCGACATTGTCCATAGCATTCCAAAGTAGGCTCTTTTTCATAGAGGTTGGATACTTTTGGAGCAAACCTTGTACTAAAATTAAATTGTGTTAAAATTTATACGAAAAATCCGAACTTATGTTAAAATAGTCCTTTTTTTGTAGCAAATTTTTTATATTTTAATAGCAAATTTTTCAAAATTGCGATAAAGAACAATATCATAAGATCATATTTAGTATATAGAAAAAAATTTTATAGGAAATAAATATTCTTGTTTTTGTGCTTGAAAAAAATCATTTTTTGTTTAACAATAATATTAATTAATCATGTAATGTAATATATTATTTCAACAAAATATTTCATTTATTATAGAGTAAAGATATTTAAAAATGATAAATATAATAGATAATTTTACAACGTTTTTTGACAACTAGGTTATAAAATGATGACTCTGAAGAAAGGTGTACATGTAATCTATGATTTATTAATGTTTATCGGCCTGGCAATAGTTTATTTTACCGAAGCTGCAGTGTTAATGTTAATTCCTCGCCGATATCGAGCAAAATCAATCAAGGGTGAAATTGCTCTTATTACTGGTGGTGCTAGCGGTATCGGCAAACTAATTGCAATCAAATTTGCCAAACTCGGTGCTCATGTAATCGTTTGGGACATCAACAAAAATGGTGAGAGATTATTCAAATTCATTCCAAATGAATAATGATTCTTTTTTTTAATTGAAATGTTAAACAAATATACATATGTAGGTGAAAGGAACGGTAGGTAAGGTGACGAAACAACGAGTACAGCATTGACTTATTACCCATTATTAATTTGAAGGAAACCTGTTGAAGGTCACTCAGAATAATGACCTTGACAACATATGTCAAGGTCATCGGTGGTTCGCATGTCTGCATAATTGTACATATTCTGGTACTTTCTCGACAAATGGAGACATCACCGCAGCGGAATTTCTAAGCTAGAGATAATTCTTTTGAAATATAACTATAAATTATACGGTTTAAAATTGTAGTTAGTAGCAAAAGTGAGAAAAAATGAAATTACATAATTTAATAATTTTGACATCCAGAAAATAAGACTATATGTCCGTATTCTTATTTTGTTTATTTGATCGTACATACCTTACAAATATCTTACAAAAATATGTCATTTTGCACGTCTTTTGAGCTATTATTCATTGAGTTAAGTTAAAAAGTCTTTGAGTAATCGTATTTCTTATCAAATCAACGGCGGATAATTGTGCGAATGGACAATTCAAAGTTTCCTCTCAATGAAAAATATACTATTTGCGAAGAATTCGGAAAATATGGAACTCTGTCCAGTCAACAAACTAAAAGTAATATAATACGTTACATAACAGTCCAAGGAACACACCAAACTGAAAGAAAATTAAAATGTATTTTGACATGAAAATGATGATTTTTGGATACAAAATGTGACTTTATTGACTTTAAGCATTAAAAAAAAGTCATTGATTTTGATTTTTTGTTGATTTTTATGTGTTACTTAGTTACATTGTAGAGTGCAAACTTATAACATTAACATTATATTACTTTTTGTTTGTGTCGACTGATTTCAATGCTGCCTGTGTTTTTGAATGAGTCCATGAACAACACAATGGAACTGATGACCCTGAGAATTACATATACGATTTTTGTTTAAATAATTAACTTTCTCAACTTTTATATTATTTTTTCGAAGTTTATATTAATTTTGTATTAATATTAATATAATAATATATTTTTTTATTTTCTAATCAACATTTCATGAAATATTTTCCATGAAATTATTTTTTTAATTTTATTTCTTACAATTTTGGCTTTGCGTACGATTACCCAACCATGTGCACGATTACCCGATTTGCGAAAAATTTTTTCGCTTTGCTTTTTTTACTTTTTGCCAAAAACAGCATTATCGAATGAAAAATTGTTCAATATAAGAATGCATATCGTTAGAAGAATATTTATACTTTATATTTCCATGGTTATATTAACTTCATCATCAAAAATCACATCACAGCAATGAATTCCCTTTAAGAGGATCCTAAAGTAAAGCTCGAACTCCGATGAAATCATCAGAGGTCGCGCCGGGCGCCGCCCATCGACATGTTTTTTTATGCAACCTATGATACACGCAGTCACACGTACGTGTCAATTTTTGTACAAATTCGTCGCGATAACGCGTCTAAGTCTAAGAACTAATTCTAAGATGTTGTTTGTTCATGTCAACTACGTGTCTGAGAATCATTATATCATACATACAGATTGTAAAACTTTCATATCAAGCAAATGTTGTCACGACTTGAGACACCATGTTACACTAAGAAATGGTAAAAAATATATCAATTTTGAAATTTTCGATCATTTTCGGACTCATACTTCATAGACTCCACTTTCCAAACACGTATTAATGCATATATTTTAATCCTAGAAAAGGATTTTCGAATCGGTGAAAGAGAGAAAGTATTTCTTATACAAAAATTATACGTGCATATGTGATAAAACAGAAGGCTTTAGGATCCCCTTAAGTACGCATAATTCCTCCACTTTCTCTTAATAGGGTTTTAAATAATAATAAAGCTCTTGTATTTGATTTCAACCTGTTCATGTGGATAATATAATAAGAATTATGTATTAAATAAATATGCAATTTTTTGGTGTTTGTTTATAAAAAATGATATATTGGGTATGGGAAAAAGTTCGTGGCGTTTTTCCCACTAGATGGCATTAAATGCTCAGCAGTCGGCAACTACTAATCGTATCGGCAACACTAGACGTGCGTTTAAAAAGTGACATTTTAACCTTTGTTTTGAGCCAAAAAAGAAATCGGTGAAGTGGATCAAAAGTTATTTTATTTTGAAAATGGAAATAAATAAGGAAAAAATTCGCTTGCAGTATCACTACGAAAGGCAAGAATGCACAGGATTGTGAAAAAATTTGCGCTATTTACGGTGAAGATACTCTATCAAAATCAGCAGCACGGAAATGCTTCACTCGCTTTCGTGCTGGAAATTTCGATGTGAAAGATGAACCTCGCTCTGGTCGACCAATCACTGAAGTCCGATGAAATCAATGGTAAAAGTCGAGCGTGATAAGCATGTGAGCACTGTGCAGATTGCCAGGGAACTAGGCATCGACTACAAAACAGTTTTAAATAATTTACACAAAGCTGGATACAAAAAGAAGCTCGATGTTTGGATTCCTCACGAGTTGAGTGTTAGGAACATGATGGACCGAATTAACATTTGTGATACGCTATTGAAACGGAATGAAATTGAGCCATTTCTGAAGAGAATGATAACTGGTGATGAAAAATGGATCACTTATCCAACTAGAAAATGGACAATCCAACTAGAAAAAGATCGTGGCTAAAGAAAGGAGAGAAGGCGCAAGCAATCGCAGAACCTGGATTGATGAGAAAGAAGGTGATGTTGTGTGTATGGTGGGATTGGAAGGGAATCGTTCACTATGAGCTGTTATCGTTCAATCAAACAATTAATTCCGAACTCTACTATGAACAACTGCAGAGATTACAACAAGCAATTGAGGAAACGGCCAGAATTAATCAATAGGAGAGGTATCATCTTCCATCACAACAACGCTCGACCACACACATCTTTGATGACTCGGCAAAAATTGCGAGAGCTTGGCTGGAAAGTTTTAATGCATCCACCGTATAGTCCTGACATAGCACCTTCAGATTATCATTTGTTTAGATCTCTGCAGAACTCTCTTAATGGTGTAAAGTTAGCTTCAAAAGAGGCCTGTGAAAATCACTTGAAGTAGTTTTTCGATCAGAAACCACAGAAATTCTATCGTGATGGAATTATGGTTGTGCCCCAAAAATGGCAAAATATTATAGAAAATATTATAGAAAATGGAGCATATTTGGTTTAAATAAATTGATTTCAATACTCTAAGAAAAACACTTTAATTTTACTAAAAAATCGCCACGAACTTTTTCCCATACTCAATAATTATTGTAAATATTTCATTTTATAAGATCACAATATAGTATAATTAAGAATAGATTAATAATTTTTTTATTTCTCTCTATAATATTTGTTATATACCTTCACACTATTCACATGATGCTCAGTTTGACAACAGCGATGTACCTATACAGTTACGTTTTATTATGTTGACTCATAGCTCCTCTTAATTTAAAAAAAAAATCATTTCACAATAATATTCTATCATATGTTAATATTCTATTATATGTTGATTATAGATTGTAAATTTCTTATTCTCTTTTTCATATTTTATTATCCGGATAACACATAATATTTATAAAATATTTACAAAATATTTTGATAAATATTTTGTAAATATTTTCATGGACTTAAATTGCACAGATTATAAAGGTTTATTATGAATATTATTATATAAAAATATTTAATAAATATTATAATCCTTTAATTATAGGTATAGGAGCATGTGCGAACTTTGGTTATTACGACTAAATGAAAAAATAAATTGAATAAAATAAAATTCTACTTGGGGAGAAATTATTTATTTAACAATCGATTTTTTTTTAATTTCTAGTTAAATTTCTAGGTAAAAAAGATCGTTTTTAATGTTGAAAAACTCGGTGAAAAAAAATTGAGAACTGAATAAAAAAACAACTTAAAGGTAAAGATTCAATCTTTCGAATGCTTTCAACCGTGTTTGTACATACAATTTTTAATTCGCGCCGTAGAACTTTGCAAATTTCGTAAAAAATTTTGAGATTTATTATGTTTTTATTTATGTTGTGTAACTCATAAAGTATCAATAAGATCATTTTCTGAAGTATCGCCCTGAAAAATAGAAATTTCAAGTTGCTAAAATGCTTATTAAAATACTTTTTTTAATACCTTGATACAATTTTTGATAAAGTTCTATTTTAATAAATTTTTGCAGGGTGGAACAGATGATTTAATTTTATTGGGTAATGTAGTTACAGAAAAAACTCCTCAAATAGAATTAATAATTTCAGCATCGATTCGACGTCGAATTAATAATTTCGACATTAATTCGATGTCGAATTGATGATTTCGGCGTCGATTTGACATCCGTTCGAAGCCGAATTAACAATTATTTCTTATTAGGTTTGCCAAATCCCTTAGGGAAATAATAAATGGCTATGTCCTCAACAATCAAACTCATATAGTCTTTGCAAAATTTTGAAATCGAATATACAGTGTAATTGATAATATATTATTTCAGTTCTCCGACGTAAACAATACTGTGAATTTCTTATAAATTAAGTGTACACTGATAGAACTTCTATAACATAATAAGTGCCAATAACTGAATGACTATTGCTTATATCGAGATATTAATTCTCTAAATTCTTTGAAGTAAAATCTTACTTAGAGAGAGAAAATTGATGGTCCTGATACACGTATTCTTAATAGCCTACGATATATAAGGCAACCAGGCCCAATGTGGGATTCCTAAGCTTTAAGAACTTTTTTAACTTTTGCTAAGGTCAAAATTGAAAATCAATGTAAAAATTGAAAATCAAATAATATTCAAAAGAGGAAAACATTTCTGAACATTGAAAAAAAAATGAATCATATTCAAATATTTATATAGAGATTTAAAAGAAAGATAGCATTTGGGGATTTGGGCATCTTAGCAAAATATGTACCCAACGTGAACCGCGTATATGTCTTTTTCATACGAAAATATTAAAAATATAAAAAATAAAAGTAATCCAACGTTACTTTTATAATTTTATTGCATAAACATATTAATGTATAAACATTTTAAAAAAATCTATTTAGCAATTTAAACATTGAATACCTGTGTTAACTTCTCTTTCTTAAAATTATATTTATAGAGATCTACTTGTAGTTCGGATAAATAAAAGGCCTTTTATCGTTTTTAATTAATTCCACACAATTTCATGAATGTATTTGTGACAAATGTCACACTTACGCATATGCTCGGATATGGCCCATATTGGTATCATCATATAAAGAATTCCTTTCCTTTATAAACAAAACGTTGTGACAAAAATATAAACTAAATATAGTATTGTAAAGTATGAATATAGAACTACAATAATATGAACTACGAAAATTAATGATCATATTTTCAATTACAGAAAATAATTATTACATCATAACCACAACGTATCTACAGTTTTTCCTGTTTTTACACAAACAAAATGAATAATACGATGCATTCGAGTTGTACGCCTGCTTTAATTACTATTTTTTCTTTTGGTCATCTGTTAAATTAATCATATAATTATATATAAATAGCGAATAATTCACTTTGGAAAAGGGCTCAAATTGGGTTCGGTTATCTTATATCGATTAACCACAAGCCACTCACAACACTCATCCAGTGGATAAACTCTACAAGTATCAGTCGCTGTGAATGGCTGTAGTCAATCGCAACGTGGTCCAATGGAACACTTCCGAACATGTCTGTATGATATTCGAAATCACATATTTGATTTAATTTTTTTCCGATAAATATTAAGATATATATTAAGCATAAATATATTCATAAATGGTAAATACAGGTCTTGCGGAAGTTGCAGAGCAGATTAAAAAAGCTGGTGGAAAATGTTGGACGTATTATTGCGATATAGGTGATAAAGAAGCAGTGTATCACACTGCAAAAGCGGTACAAATTGAAATCGGAAATGTGAGTAAATGTTGCTTAAACTATGGACGAGATACTATCAAAAATCGTCAACCCTGGGCAAATTTTTAACAGTATAAAAAGGCCCCAAAAGCCCAGAGATAATTGAAGAACGCTGACATTATCGACAATTGTTATAAATTTGTTATTATTAAGGGGATCCTAAAGCGAAGCTCAACTCCGACAAAGTCACCAGAGGTCGTGCCACGAGCCGCACATCTAGAGTTCTTCTAGTAAGAGACATTAAGACATAAGGCCGGAAGGACGCCATTGCCGAGTGGTCGAAAACAGCATAATTTCATGATTGATAGTTAATAGTCCGATTTTGCATTCGCGCCTTCTACACCATGAACAGCAGTTACTCACACTAATTCACAGATTCACGACTTCAACGAAAGTTATGGAAAGTAAACTCGAAATCTGATTAATCAGAGATCGATATTCTTTATGACTTGACTCCTTACTAGAGGAACTGTACGCGTATCAACATATCTTTATGTACTACCACATCAATATCGCAACCTATGACACGCAGTCGTACATTTATCAATTTTTGTACAACAAATTCGTCACGATAAAGTATCTAAATCCAATTCTAAGAATTCGACATTGTTTGTTCGCGTAAACTACATATCTGGAAACCACTATTTCGTACATACTGGCAAAGCTTTCATCTCAAGCATATGTTGTCACGACTTGACAGCTGAGAGCCATGTTACACTAAGAAATGGTAAAAAATATATCAATTTTGAAATTTTCGATCGTTTTCGGCATACACTCCACTTTCTAAACATATTAATTCGTATACTTTAATTCTAGAAAAGGATTTTGAAAAATCCGAATTGGTGAAAAAGGATAAAAATATTTGTTATACAAAAATTATGATTTAATCGATAAAACAGGAGGCTTTAGAATCTCCTTAACATAAATATTTGTCTAATATATTATTAAATTTATAATTCTTTATTATAAAAATGTTTCATAAATAAATATACATACTTACAAAGTTATAATATTTTATATGTTATTTTATATTTTATATGTCGTAAAATTACAATTTTTTTCTCTACAATTATGATCTCTGTTGATAATCAAACTTTGATAATAAAATCACAATTTTAAAGAAAAATCGAATATTATTGAGTTTTAAATGCATATAAGTCGATAAACATGCGTCTACAAAACTAATAAATCATAAAATTCGTACAATATTATCAGTTTTTTACTCTTAATTACTTCAATATTAACGAAAACTTCCGTAAGGATGTCGGTCTTTAATATTATCTCGTCGGTGCTTAAACTTATGAGAATTTCGTAATGCAAACGTGTTGTATTTATATATGCATACTGTAATGTATATTATATACAGGGTCACTCATTAATTTACCACTCTTAAAATCGTTTTTATTTTAGTAAAAATGTTTCAAACAAAAGAACGGTTTTGAGAGGGGACGTATTTTAGTTATGTTGTTGTTTTTCTTCTAGATGGAGGCGTTAGAAAGATAAGAAAGTTACAATACTTCTTTTAATGAACTTTTTAACATAATTTTCTTTATATAGTATGATTCCCTTAATATAATTATTCTACATATAAAAATATTAAAATAGAGAGTTTGTTTGAGAGTTCTCAACCTGTAATATTTACGAATATTTTATACTTTATTTTAGCATACGTATATATGTTGACATAAAATATTAAATATCTCATTAATTATTAATTTTTTGATAATCGTATCTTTTAATACTTTTATGAACAAAGTAAAGTGAATCAATTGGTAAAGAAAATACATAGTTACTTATTTTTAAAAATATTCATTTTATCTACTTATTTTTTTAAGCACTTAACTATTTTGATTTCTTTACATAAATTGATTCATCTCGTTATTCTAGCTGTTTATAAAGGTATGTTTGTAAAGGTAAGGTTAAGATATAATTCAATATTTTCCCATGAAAGATTATGCATTTCGCGGGCTTCTACCGTGTCCAAATCCATTCTTGGAATGCCAACATTTCATCAAGGCGACGAACCTGATGAAATGGAGTACAAGATTCTGAGCTATTCCAGGCCGTTCCTTTTATATTATGCTACTTGTTGGCGTGGTGGAGAGGGGGAAAGAAGAGAATTATGGGTGAGGGGAAGAAGTGGGAGAAATTGATCAGTCTTCAATAACCGGGAGAATGATTTTCCATATTTTATTTATGTTATAACCATTAACTCTATTTAGATTGTTAGGGTGTTTTTATATGGCTTCTCTATACTTTCTTGGAAAGTACGATGTAATATTGGCTATTATGGTCGTTTTGTTAAACAGTATTTGATATCCTGTTTCGATGTTGTGTTCTGATAATACTGATTGCGTAACGTGTTTAGCCTGATATCACATTCGTGTTCTTTCATCATAGACCGACTATTCTGCCGATTTCTCCAATGTATACTTGCCCACAGGAATAGGGTGTTTTGTATACTCCTGCAATGCTGAATGGAGGGCTTTTTTTAGGATTTCTTAAGATTTATCCTATCTTTCTGAGTTTAAAGATAGTTCAGATATTGTGTTTGTTTAATATCCTGCCAATCTGTTGTTCCTTTGACATATGGGAAAATGGATAGGATCCTTTCATCTGTATGTCAGAGACCGTTGTCTTGTTTGCATGTTTATTGATTATATCTTTTTTGTCCGTTTTTCTGTAAGGCTGTTTTTAAATGATTGAGTTCTGTTTGTAGATGTTCTTTGTCAGAGATGGTGAAAACTCAATGTGAATTGATTACTGTTTTTGTGATGGTGTGAATCGGCATGTAGGTATCTATCTGTGTTGGTTTTCTGTACACTTGATGATTAAATAAATCTTGATGGTAAAGTACCGTCAGCTTTCTGAGACAAGAACATTTAGGAAGGGGAGTTTTCCGTTTTCCTTTAAGTCTATAGTGAAGTGGATATTTGGATGTTAATTGTTGAGAAAAATAAGGAATTTACGGAATTCGACTCTGCCGTGTCTCCATATCACGAATGTGTCGTCTACAATCAATAATCAAACTTCTGATTTTTTTACTGTTTTTCTGAGGGCCTCTTTCTCAAAATGCTCCATGAAGATGTTGGCGATTACAAGAGAAATAGGAGAGCCATTAAGAGATGCCGCTCCTGAAATTTATTCCTAAAATTGATTGTTATAGGAGAAGTAAGTGATTGTTAAGCAGTGCTCTATTAGCGGGATGAGGTCGGAGGAGACTTCATGTGAGGCCTTTATTATGTTTAATGTGTCTTTTACTGGGACTTGTGTGAAAAGGGATTCTACATCGAAACTTACAAGCAAATCTGTAGGACGTAGTCGGATTTTTTGAATCTTTTATATGAAGTCTATTGAGTTAGGATTCGGATTTTCCAGTGAGGGGTTGTAGTGTTAGTGCTAGCAAACGAGATAAGTTGTATGTCGGAGTGATGATCGTTGTCTTTATCGACTGGAAGCACGATGATGTCTGTGTCCCTGTTCAAGTTTTGAAGGGCCAATCGCTTTTGTCTAGTGATGTTTGGTAAAGGAGGTTTGGGTTTGGAAAGGATATTGGTTACCTGTCTGCGAATATTATCTGCTTGTTCTGATGAGAATCGGTAGAGAGATTCTACTTGACTGATAATCTCTTCCTTTGGAATCTTTCTAGGTGTCACTGCAAAGGACCTTTAGCAAGCGCAGATATAATATCTTGAGACTGGTTTTTGTTGGATAGGTTCTTGTGATGTTAAGTAGAGAGGACTATGGATTTTTGTAAGGGACAATATTTTTATTATTTATTTATTTCTGTTTCTGTCTTTCAGAGGATTGTGTGGGATCTTCATAGCTTGTTCATATTAGGTGTATAACTTTGCTTCCGCCGTATTTTTCCCGAAATTTGAGGCTTTATTGTAAAAAACTGGTTATACATTTATGATTCAAAGTATTGTCCATCGCTGGCCACTACTTTCTCCCATCTTTCGGGTAGCGTACGAATCCCGCGTCGAAAAAACT
>Ga0157364_1002507_pt1 | contig 17153 bp, 10 predicted proteins | sample AttsexASBM2_FD_111476 | JGI IMG/M metagenome (GOLD analysis project Ga0157364, IMG submission 111476) | Fungus gardens microbial communities from leaf cutter ant in Ribeirão Preto, State of São Paulo, Brazil - Atta sexdens ASBM2 | ecosystem: Host-associated > Fungi > Mycelium > Unclassified ... | reverse complement strand
CAGAGATGGAAAGCAGTTTCTCCGGAGGAGAAACCTTGAAGGGGGGTAATGTTAAAAACATGAATGATGAACTTCATTTTTCATTTTTCATTTTTATTTTATTTACTTTTCTTCTTCATTTCTCGTCTATTTTCTATTTTTAGAACTAAGGTTAGGGTTAGTAACAAAGGTGACAGCATGATCTTTGTTACTAACCCTAACCTTTTCTATTTCAAACTTAGGGTTAGGGTTAGAGTGACAAAGATCATGCTGTCACACATCAGTCACATTAGATGACATGGTCACAAGTTACAAGGTCACAGAGAAGGATGTAAAATGTTTTGAATAAATGATGTTATAACAACATATAGTACATATGGTCTTTAGGGTAGGTTAGAGAAGTAGTAGTATAAATCATTATAGTTTAGTATATAAGGTAGATGTTTCTGTACAGAGTTCTCTATTGAGTTCTCTTGTATTAACCTAATATAAGATTCTATTCATTGATCCACTCTGAGATCTTTGAGTTGTAATAATAATTATATGACTATGATTATGATATGTGTAATAGTTTATACTAGCCAGATATAATATTATGCTGACTTCTAACTTTAAGTCTAAAATAAAAAAATAAATAAAAATAAAAATAAAAATAAGAAAGAATATAAAACAAATAGTAATACTAGAATTGTACTAAATAGTGAGTTTAAGAGTAGTATAAGAGAACCTAACTTTTTAGAAATAGAACTTTCTAACATTGAATTCTATAGGCTTTCTTATAAACTTTTTTACTCTTAGCTAAACTTCACTACATACTGGTATACTTTCTTATCTCTAGTCTGAGCTTAGACTAGTTTTTTTCAGTTATTATTAGGTATATTTTATCTTTTTAGATAATATTTTAGATATTTCTACTTATGTTTCTAGCTATTTGTATACCATTATTCTAATGGTTAGCTTAATATTGTTCTGCTAGATAACAATAGATATTAGAGTATTTAGAATTGTATTTCTCTCTAAAAAATCTTATTCTATTCTCTTAGGTTTTTCTAAAGTTATAATCTTTGCTATATTACTATAGTCTTCATCTAGTTGTTCTAACAATAGAATAAGATCTTTTTCTTTTAAAACCTCAAAGTATTGACTGGTTAGATAGTCATAAGCTATTTACTTTTATATTTTGATCTTTCTTATATTTTCTTATCTCTTGACAGATATATACCTTCAGTAACTATCTTATAACTACTATTAATACTAAAAAGGCTTTAAGGCTTCTTCAACATTATCTGTATGAAGTAGTCAAGCACTAATATGCTTTGGAATATAATACCAATACCATATTAGCTAGTCTTGTAAACCAATTTCAAAATTTACATACTTTGATTTCTAATTTTGTTTTAACAACTGTTGATATTTTTCCTCCTTCTATTATAAGATTCTTTTCATCTACTAATATTCTACATCTCAAAACTCTCTTTAATATTCTAGACTTTATATATCTTTTCTACTAATCTTTAGTAGTAATTGATAGACTGGGAGAGCTTTCTTAATCTCTTGCTCTTTATATATCTACTTATCTATCAAGTAATTACTTATGACCAAGACAAGATCCTCTGAGTCTTATTTTTCTTTAAGGATGGCTATGTCTTAAAGTAGTCAGAAGAGATTTTATATAAAGAGTTAACTACTGGTATTTTTTCTATCACTACTTAGTCTGAGTTCAAGTAACTTTTCTAGGAGCACTTTTTTTTCATTAGCACCACTGCTAAAGCTATTGATAAACTAGAAGAAATAACATATTATTAAAAAAACTACATAGTAGAAGATTACTTAGATGAGTTCTAGTTTTTTGTATTATAAGCTAATTACACTAATTTATATACTATAGTAGTCAAGTTTTACATAAATCTTTGCTGTTAGAGTTAAAGACAGTGAACTCTATTTATATTTATTTCATATATTTATTTTATTTTCTATTTATTTTTGAACTTAAGATTAGTGTTGTGGCAACTACTAGTCATAAAGACCAATAAAGACATAAGTAATAAATCTTAAAGTAGATATTGTTGTAGAGATCACAAGAGAACTTGATAAGAAGTCTCTGCTGAATTGCTACCCTATTTATATAAGTTACAGATAGTCTGTGCTAACACTAATTTAATCTTGCCCTAAAGTTCATATATTGTCTATGCCTTATCCTTATATCTTCCATAAGACCACTATACCATATACATATGCTCTGATATCATTCTTTTAGTCTCTTCTTCCAAAGTCTAGGTTTATAGCCTCACATCATGTGATGTATTATGTGCCTCTTCATCATCAAAAAATAAAAGGAAAAGAAAATCAAAAGAAAAAGAAATATTAAATCAAGAAAAATATTAGTGTCTAAGTACACTATAACAATTAGAGGTTAGTATAATATTATAAACTGTCATACAACATGATACAATATTATATATATATTATATATCACAGTCACATTTATATAGTCATATGTCATAAAGAAGGATATAGAAGTATTATAAATAAGCTACTAGTGAGTGGCTTATTTGTGATATTTTTGTTAGAATTGAAAAAGACATTACCACTATAGAGAACAGTTTTCAAAATAGTTAGACTTAGTATATAACACTTAAACAATTACTTGAAATACTATACAACTTCTACTATACATTTAGGACTTTAAGTTGGTGTTTTCCAAAAATGATTTTGATATGCTCCCCAACTACTACTATTAGGATTATGTTATCAAATTGGTATTCAGTATAGAGCTCAAATCTTCTAAGGTCTACTCATGTTAGATACAGTTCATATCTTGTTATTCAAAATCTAATAATAGTCTCTCAGAAGTCCAAAACAAGTTATTGATGTATTATCTAAGAATATGAAATATAAGAGTTAGAATAATCTTTAGCTTCAGCTTGTATACTATGCTTCTATTATATATTTTGAATGAGATACTTAAGACATAATAGATGGCTAAGTCTATCAGAAGGTGAGAGATATGTTATTGCTAATACTGAAAGTTGGTGATTGTTGTAGTAACTACTAATCAAGACAACTAATAGACTACTCAAGTAAATTTATAAGCAAAGTATCTTTTGAAAGTCACAAGAGAACTTAACAAGGAGTTTCCAATGTATTTCTATACTATATATATACTAGTATATGTGGTCTATGCTAATGATAAATAACCTTATTCTAATGTCTATATATTTGCCATGAGATTAACATATATCTCAACATCATCCTTCTAGCCCTTTCTTTCAGATTCTAGATCTATGATATAATGTCATGTGCCTCTTTATTGTCTAAGAAATAAAAGTAAAAGAAAAAAAGAAATCAAATCAAAAAAATAGATAAATAAAAATAAAATATAAGGGTTTAAACATACTATGACAATACTCTTCTTAAGATTCTATCTTTGCAGAAACATGTTTTACTTTCCCTTTCCATCTTACCCAACTTCTCTTCAACTTCTTTAAATATTCATCTTCAATCTTTTCATTGTTCCATCCAAAAAAAATCACCACCATATATTTCACTGGCAACTCACTCCTTTTAAATATCTCTGCTTCTGGATTTAATACCCTTTCCTTCCCCTTTTTCATCTGTATTCTTTTTATTTCTTCTTCTCTAATTTCCTTCTCTAATTCTTCTACTAAGTCTATTATATTTTCCAAATTCTCTAATCTTTTCCAAGTGTCTTCTTTTGTCATATATTCCTTCTATCTAAGTAAATAATTTAGTTTTCCCCTCACATTTCTTCTATTCAATATTTTCTTGACTTTATATTCTTTTTCTTTTTATCTTTACTGGAAAAAGTGAGATCTTCTTTTGTACCTCTACCTGCTTCTGATATAATGTTATTCTACTCATATTAACTACCAGGTAAATTTTCATCAACACTAGTAACTCCAACTCTACTGTATTCTCTGATATAATTTTATTTATTGTGTAAGATTCTATAAACTTCTCTATTAACTTTTTTGTCTTTCTATTTCTTATCTACCATGTCAACTTCTTTATACTTAACAATACTCTATCTCTTACTTTTTTATTTTCTCCTATGATTTTTTCAATATTACATTCATCTTCTCATATATTTCCTTCATTTTCTTTACAAACTCTTCTGTCTTTGCATACTTCCTTATTTTTCTAATCTCAAAGTCTATTCTTAGTTCTTTTTCATAGTTAGTTTTAAATAGTGATGACTTTGTAAATGTGTATATTCTCAAATACTGTTCCAACTTTTGATTTGTTCTCTCTGTCTATCCATCTGTCTGTAAATGAAAAGCTGTCAATAACTTTGTTTTTATTTCTAATATCTCATTCAACTCCTTTATCAATTCTGTTATAAATTGTGGTCCTCTATTTAAAATAACACTCTCCAGTAGCTTATGCAACTTCTATATATTGTTACTGAACAATCTTGTTAATCTTTCTGCTATAATTTTTTCTGTTATTACTATAAAATGTGACATTTTTGAAAATCTATTACATATTACCAAAATTGAGTTATGACTCTTAAATACTAGTAACTTCATTATAAAGCCCACTAATATATATTGTCATGGTTTTTCTGGCTCTGCATTTGGTTTTAATTTTCTAGCTAGCACTTCCACTCTATTTTTCATCTTCTAATACTAATCACACCTCTCTATATACTGCTTCACTTCTTTAGTAACTTCTGACCACTAATAATTTATAGTAACTAGTTTTATTGTCTTCTACTGTTATAAGACGAGAGTGTGGACAGACTTTGGCTAGAGTTAGGGTTAGGTGGACACAGATAGATAGTATTATTATTAGTCTACAACGAATGGAGAGCACATGACCTGGAAGTCATGTGACAGAGGCTAGAACAGTCTAGAAGGAGTTAGGGTTAGAGATGATGTCAAGAGACAATGGTTCCTTATGGTGTATACATGATGCATACATGGTGACAGAGATTAAAGAGTATGACATCAGGACACATAAATATGGCATGGTGGCCTTGAGGTAGAAGCATGGTGGATGAGTAATAGGATATAAGATAGATACAACAATATTAACCAGCCTTTATATCTATGTGTCTACCTTATGTCTTTTTACTAAGACCACCATGCTGTATACATGTGCCCTGATATTATACTCTTTAATCTCTGTCACCATGTATGTACCATGTGTACACCATAAGGAACTAATCTAGACTCCTCTCGATCCTTTTAGACCGTTAGTCTTTCCAGACCATTCTAGACTCTGTCATATGACTTCCAGATCACATGCTCTCTATCTATTGTAGACTAATAATTACTACTGTTCTATATCTGTCCTAACCCTAACTCTACCTGAAGTCTGTCCACACTTTCATCTTATAACATTTACTATCTTTCATATTCTGTTATTAGTATATTATGATGTAGTCAAATAATCTCCAATCTCAAACTCTCACCCTTCAGAACATATACCTTCTCCTCTTTTAACACTAATTCATTCTTAGTCTGCCACTCATCATTTCTTAACACTTTTACTTCCATCTTTTTCATATCTTCTACTACTTTCACTATTCTATTATTCTTTGCTTCTGATTTTTTAATTTTCTCTATAATTTCTTTCTCCACTCCTTCAATCAACAATTGTATCTTTTGTATTGCTCTAATTTCTAACCACTCTTTCTTCAACATTATTTGATTTTTATTATTTCTTTCTACTCTTTTAGTCTAATCTGTTCTTTTGCTCAAATTATCTACTTGTTTCATACTCTTACCAGCTATATGCTTTAAGGTGAAATTAAATCTTGATAAATACAAGACCTATCTAGTCTGTCTTTGATTTAACTTCTGAGCTTTCATAAAATAATCCAAGTTTTTGTGGTCAGTCTATATTTCAAAATAACTCTTAATACCTTCTAAGAAATACCTCTATGCCTCTAAACACCTAATGATCATTTCTTTATCATAGATTTCATAGTTTGTTTTGGCTTCATTCAATGACTTCAAAATATAAGCTACTGACTTTTACTTCTTATCCTTGCACTTCATCAACAATACTCCTTCTATACCAAAGTCTGATGTATTTATCTCTACTTTCATCTCTTTATCTAAGTCTAGTATTACCAAGACTGGTTCCATTGTAAATCTCTCCTTCAACTCTTCAAACACTTTCTGTTGTCTTTCTCTCTAATTTCACTTCACATCTTTTCTTGTTATCTTATAAAGAGGTTTTGTTACCCTTGCAAAATCTTTAACAAATTGTCTGTAATAGTTTGCCAAACTCAAAAACTTCTGCACATCCTTTACACTTCTTGGTATTAGCCAATCCATTATCTCTTAAAATTTATCTGGTCCTATTACCACTTCCAAGAATTCAACCTCTCTAACCTTTTACACATATTTTTCTGGTTTTACATTATTTTCCACTATTCTTTTCAACACTTCTTCCACAATATTATTATGTTTTTTCTCTGTTTTTGTTCCTACTATAACATCATTGATAAATGCTGCTACATCTCCTGCTTCTATTATATTCTTAAGCAAGTCATTTATCATTGATGTCAGGAGTACAGTATGAAGTACATATATAGTACCAACCAGATGTCAAAGCTAAGCTTGACATTGTGCACTTTTAGTGTAACTGGTTCAGTGGCTGGTCTGTTTCTAACAATTGCTTGGAAAGTTACTAGTAAGTTTGTAAGTCCAAAAAACATTACTATTAGCTCAAAGGCATTCTTTAGCATTGAGAATGCTGCCTTCCACTCATTTTCTTTCTTTATCCTCATGTTGTTATATCCCTACTTTAAGTCTATCTTTGTAAACACTTTCTTCTTCCCAATATTATTTATCAAATCCAAAATTAGTGGCAATAGATAATTATTTTTAATTGCCCAACTGTTCAAATATTGATAGTCCTATACCATTCTCTTCTTTCCATCCTTCTTCAACATAAAGAATACCAGTGACATCTGTAGTAATTTTCATGGTCAAATATATTCTTCCATCAACTGATCTTTTATGAACTTCTGGACTTTCTCTTTCTCTATTCTTGATAATGGATATATCTTCCTCTTTTTTGGAACAAATCCTTTTCTGCAATCTATAGTATAATTCCATGTCTTTCTTATTAGCATTTTTTCTGACTTTTTCTTTTCAAATATTTTTAAATACTTATGAAAATTTCCAAAAAATATCTCTTCTACCATTCTAATCTCTATCAGATCTTTTTCTTCTTCCTGCTTTCCCTCTATCATTCTTGCTGTCTCTATTTTCTCTTCCACAGTTAGTTTTCTGGATTTTTCTTTCTTTTCTTTTCTTTATTCTTCTTCTTCTATTATCCTAGCTTCATCTTTCATTTCTTTCCACAATCATCTGGATATCTTGTTATCTTTACTTCTCTATTCTTCTAATTAATTTCTAAATTATAGTATGTTAGCTATGGTATTCCTAATATCATACTCTATTTCTATTTACCTATTATATCTATTTCTGTTCTTTCTTTGTGTTCTCTATAAAACATTTTTATCTCCACTATATGCTCAATTAGTCCTTAATAATTAAAGGTATTATCCATATTTCTTATATAAATTGGCTTATCTAACTTCTTTTTCTTGAACTTATTTTTTCTTACAAACTCTGAATTCATCACTGTTCAATAAATTTCTCCTTTTTCTATACTATTACCATTATTCTCTACTTTTATCTTTCATACTTTCACTGATTTTTCCTTCTTTAATCTCTCTTCTTTTAAAATTGTCTTTCTATATTTGCTTGTCTTTTCTCTACTTTTTTCTTCTATATTCATTATATTACTCCTTAGTACCTCAAATTTATTTAAAGACCTCTATATTAGTCTCTTTTCTTGTATACTCTCCACATTTCTACAATAATAGGCAATGTGCCTAAAACCTCCACAAACAAAATATTTTCTCTTTATCATTGCTCTTTTCTTATCTATTTCTCTCCTTCTTTCTCATGCTTCTTGCTATCTCTACTTCTTTTCTGTTTTTCTTTCTTCTCTCATTCTCATTTCTTCTACTCTTCTTTACTCATCATTTACTCTCTTTCTTTCTTCTTTTCTATTCATTCTCTTTCCACCTTTTATCATTTTTCCTTCTTCTCTATTCTTTTTCTTGTTTTCTCCTCCTTTTCTGATCTTCTGCTGATTATAATTTCAATAGTTGTTTTTGTAAATTTAATAACATTATGTTATTTTCTAATATCTATTTTGATAATCTTGTTGCTTCTTTCTCTTCCATATATCTAACTAATTCTTTTATGTTTATTTGACTAATATCAACAATACTAGTTGCCATAGTATCTAACAATATAAAATGATATCCTTTAAAAATATTCTTTCAAAAATTCTCTTTGTAAATGCTAGCTAGTATTCTTCTTATCTGACCTTACATTGACTACTGACTATTTGTTTACTAACTACTACCCTAATTAAACTGTTACACTACCATCCTTAAGAAGGAAATCTCTAAACTAAATGCTTTCTTACTAGATAATATTACTTCTTTATATGTACTGATCATAAGAGAACTAATAGTATAAGGCTTCTACTATGAAAACTAACTAACATATTCATAAAAGATGATATATCTAAAATATACTAGTAGACTTTGGTACAAACAAATGACTAAGCTTTTTCTGCCTAGCTAATATACTTCTAGCTTAGAGTCTAGCTATATATTCTTGACTAAGAGATTATCAGAGCTCAAAATGGTGGACTTAACTTATTTTTATTTTCTATTTTTAGAACTAGAGTTAGGGTTAGAGTGACAAAGATCATGCTGTCACACATCAGTCACATCAGATGACATGGTCACAGTAACAGTTACAAGTCACATGATTTATAGAAAGACATAGAAAGTTTTGGAAAGATAATGTCATATAATATATATAATATATGTTGACCTTAAGACTAACACATGGCTGTTTAGGGTAGGTTAGAAGTAGCTAGCATGGACTATGTGGATCTAGTATATAAGGTAGACTATCTTGTACAGAGTTCTCTATTGAGTTCTCTTGTATAAACCCTATACAAGATCTCTTTTCTTGATTCACTCTAAGGTTTTGAGATCATAATAGAAATAGTATTGTTTTTCAGTTGAGGATGATAAGAGAATAAGTGAAAAAAGACTGTATGATGTAGTGTCCTTATAAAGAGTTGAGTTCTACTATTGTAGCAACTACTAGTCAAGATAACCAATAGACCACTCAAGTAAATTTATAAGTAAAGTATCTTATAGAAGTCATAAGAGAACTCAACAAAAAGTTTCTAATATATTCCTACACTATATATTAGTATACATGGTCTATGCCAATGATAAATAACCTTATTCTAATATCTATGCATTTGCTATAAGTACACAATATATATACTATAAGGTGAATATGCTATTGATATATATCTTAATATCATTCTTTTAGCTTTTTTTTAGATTTTAGGCCTATAACATAATTCCATGTAATGCATTATGTGACTATGGTCACATGCTTTTTCATTGTCTAAAAGTAAAAATCAAAGAAAATAGATAAAAATAAAATAAAATAAAAATAAAATATAAGAGTTCAAAAATACCATAACAGTAATAGTTTTAGTTAATTTTCAGGATGAGATTTATAGTGTAAACTACTTAGAGTAGTTATCTAGAAATAGAGACTGCTAAGCATTACCCTAGTTTTAGTAATCCTTAGATATCAGATATGGAGATTTATAAAGCTGTTAAAAGTCTAGCAAGAATATCTGAGGTAGAATAGAGAAATATGATTTACACTGAAAAAGATCAGAGAGTATGGATGAAGAAAGAGACATTATTCATGAGTTAGAATAAATATGGCTAGATTAGGATATATTGACTTACTATTACTAGTAGAGTAGTCTAAGCTTGATATTTTTCTTACTGAAAATATTTATATAGATCACATACATCCTTCAAAATTTCTAATAGTTATACTGATATTCTTCATTAAGAAAAGAGATAATTCTCTATAATTAGTTCAGAATTATAGGATTTTCATTGTTGTGATGGTAAAGAATAAATTTACTATTAGTCTCTAAACTAGTATCTAAGCTTCAAGATACTAGATTTTCATGAAACTAGATATATGCTGGAATTTTAATAATATCTGTATCAAGTTCAGGAACAAATAGAAGACTATCTTTTGTATGAATTATAGTCTTTTTAAACTTCTGGTAATATTTTTTAGTATAATTAATAGTCCTGTTATATTTCAAACATAATAAATGATATTTTTCAGGACTTCATAGCTAAAGAAATTATAATAGTTTATTTGAATAATATCTTTATCTTTACTCAAACCTTAGAAGATAACTGCAAGACATTGTACAAAGTTCTTGAAGTTCTGGCCAAGTATAAGTTATTTTTATACTCTAAAAAGTATGAGTTCAACAAGTGACAAATTGAATACTTAAAACTAGTAATTTTTATAGATCAGGTAGTGATAAATTCCACCAAGATAGTTAGTATTTGTAATTAGCCAATCTCACACAGCTATATGGATATGTAGGTGTTTCTAGAATTTACCAACTTTTATTATAAATTCATCTATGGATTTTACTATAGCTCTAGTATTAGCCTCTTCAGATATCTCTATATTATTCAGGGTCAAAGTAGATAGTTTATACTTTACAACTAAAGTAATCTTGTTCCAACAATCCAAAAAAGACAACAAATAACATCTAGTTATATTCTTTAGCAAATATTTGTCTATGGTAGAGTATAACTATAAGATTCATGACAAAGAGATATTAGTGGTTATCTAGTGGTTATTTAAGTCCTAAAGAAGTGAAGATATTTCCTAAAAGATGTAAAAACCCTAGTTAAAATCTGAATAGATTATAAGAACTTGAAGTATTTTATGATGGCTAAAAAGCTCAATTGTAGATAAGTGTGATAGTTATTGTATCTAACCAAATTTGATTTCAAGTTATATTATTATCTTAGCAAATTAATAAATAAGTCTAATATCTTGTTGTGAAGATCTGACTATAGTACAAAATTCTACAATAATAAGGATTTGGTACTAATCAAGCTGGAGTTTTTTATTATTTAAGTCATGGAAGATATGATAGTGAAATATAAGAAGAAAGCTCTGTTAACAGACATCTATTATAAAAATTAGTTGAGCAAGCAGGAAAATATAGTGGTTGCAACTGCAAAAGAACTTTGACAGTTATTCATGAAGTCTATACACTCTATGAAGTGGTCCAAAAGTAATAGTTTGCTTCTGTTTTAGGATAAGATCTGTCAAGATCAAAGAATGTGAACTTAGTTTTTTCTTCATTTTTTTTCTCATTTTTTCTTTTAAGTTATTTTTCATTTTTCATTTTCTATTTTTAGAACACTGGGGTTAATGTTAGAAGTAATCAGTCACATGGTCATACCAGTCACAACTAATGGTGTGATCACAACATTAATTACAGGACTTAGAGAAGGAAGTAGAAGATTCTGGAACAAAATGACATTATAACAACATGGACACCACATGTTAGCCTCATGCTTTACATATGGTCATTTAGAATAAGGTGCACAGTAGCTAGCATAGACCATCTGTAGGAGTATATAAGGTAGATTATTTTGTAAAGAGCTTTTTATTGAGTTCTCTTGTATTCACCCTAATTCAAGAGTGTGTTCTTCTATTCAACATTAAGAATTTAAGATCATAACAAGATCTATGTTTCTGACATCTCAGATTTCTGCCATTATATTGTATTTCTTTACCATGATTTAAAGATTGCCAGATATGTAGAATATTAGAAAACCTTAGAATTAATATTATAAAACTACTGGTGGCTGCAAATGTCTAGGTATATTAGTCAGTATATTAGCACTTGTAACCTTTACTTGAAAACTAAGCCTATTTTATATCTGTCCATCAGTAAACTACACTCTTTCTCTATCTTAGATACAAGATAAAAAATAACTAGTATAGAATTTGTCATAGAACTCTCTAAGTTTGTGGAATTTAATATAGTAATGACCATGGTAGATTTAGTGTTCAAGACTATCCACTTCATTATAACTTATATTATAATAAGCATTAAAAAAGTAGCTAGACTTTTCCTATACTATATATAAAAGCTTCATAGTTTTTCACATGAGTCATATCAGACCACAGATCCCAATTTATTATGCTTTTTATGAAGAAACTTTACTGCTTACTCAAAATTGAGCTCACTTTTTCTACCACTTAGCATTTGCAAACCAACAGACAAACTAAATAGGTTAATCAAGAGCTAGACTAATATTTATAGCTCTTTGTGAGTGAATAACAAAATAACTAGTATGATCTTATCTACTATTAGAGTGACTAGAAAAGACTATAGTAATACTATAGAAATTATGACTTAAATTCAAGTATTTGAGTGAAAGAGGAACCTTATATTGGTTAACATAAGAAAACTTGGTGGAGTTTCTAGTATAAATGTATCTACTCTATATATCTCTGATACATAGTTTGTACATACTTTATATTTAGCCTATCATAAATATTAGAAGTTATATAGATAAGAGTTATTATATATAATGTATGACATCACTCTTCTAATGTGTTATATAATGTTGTGACTGTAACTGTGACATGTGTGACCAACCTATGATGATTTATTTTTAAATCAGCAATTTATAATATGGGATGTGATAATAGTCCATGGTAATTACTTTGTGGCTATATATATTCACAGGCAAACAACATATAAATTGAAAAGAAAGAAGAAAAAAAAAAACTACTTATGCAACTAACAGAAATTACTTTATTACTAAACTTTATCTTTAGTTGAGCTCTTATTGTTTTCTACTATGTTACTTTCTGTTAAAACAGTTTCTCCAATAAGAATAGCTGAAGCTATTCACTTGATAATCCCTTTTGTAGTTGACATATTTGAAGACATGAGAGTAAGGCTCACTTTTCTTTGTAATAAGCCTTGGAGGGTTTGAATTCTTGTTTTCTTTGTAGTATTATGCTTTTTCTTTATAGTATTCAGTGTTGTGAGGTCTATAGCATTTGAAGCATCTAGACATATATAATTAGCATATAAGTATTGAGTGGCCCCATTTCCAACAGTTCTTACACTGTGAAACTCTTGGGTTTGTGTTAGTACCATGAATGGTGGCAATATACTTTTCTATATTGAAATATTGGTTGAGAATAGATTTGGCAATGGAACTGTTTTGTGAGTTCCAAATATCAACCCAGACTATAGCTGAATTAGAGTTGAGCAATGATTTAATTATATAGAGTTTCAAAGTAAGAGCAATATCTTTGAATATATGTGTTTGTTGGATAGCCTCTGTAACTATTTCAGAGGTAATTGGTTGGTTAGTACTCTCTATTAAGTAAGAAAGATCTAAGATTTTCAAGTATAACTTTGACTTAGGAAGTCATAGACTATTAATGTATTCTAAATTGATGCTCTTAGATTCCTTCATGCATTTCTCAATGATGTTCATGTTTTGAGAAGAAGTAGCTTGATTAGTAGTGATTATAACCTTCCAACCTAATGAAGTTAGTGACAATATTTGAGTTGTGTTCATGAAGACAATTATTAATATTTCTAATGAAAGTGTTAGCATGATTGATAATAACACTTATGTTAGACTAATCCATAGGAATAATGATTTGTTTCCTCAATAGTCTTTTAGTAGTCATCTTAATATAAGATTTGACTGACTTTGATATATTAAGAATATTGTTGACTTCCATGATTTTCTTGAAAAGAAGATTTAGAAAAAGCATTTTTAATCTAAATGATATCTTCCACATTTAATTTTGAAGTCTAAGCATACAACTTCTTGTTATTAGTTTTAGTTGGTGGTTTCAATTGTTTTAGCTTGGCTAAGGACTCTTTGCTTGGCTGAGAAGAGACAATTGGAATATTGCTAAATAGAATAGAAGCATTAAAAGCTGCATGAGGAGATATTAGGGCTATAGAAGCTTCCTTGAGATTATATTCTGTTGTAGATTTAACAACAAAGCATTAAGTTATATATCTTCAAAAGAAATAATTGTTTTTCATCTATAAGGAATCTATCCTATTTAGACTTATAAACAACATTGATTAGTTGCCAAAATATAACACTAATTTCTGTAAGTTCTGGATAATCTGATACTGATTTGTTGCCTAAGTGATATTGTTGAATAAATGTTTCTATTTGGAAAAGTGAGTATATGATATTTTGAACATTACTGATAAGAAATTTCTCAACCCCAAATAGTAAAATAGAAGAGAAGACACCATCCCAGAAATTTAGATCTATAGGTTGTTTTTCAGTATATGGTATTGCAGAGAATTCTAGATAGTTGCCTTAAGATTATAGTGTGTTAAGTCCTGTAGACATGTTTACTCTTATAGGCTATGTATTTGTAAGAAGTTAATGGGGAGAGAAAAAAGAATTATTACTAGAATTTATAGTAATGTTTATAGCTGGGTGGTCTATAACCATAAAAGTATTAGAGATATTATCATGAAGAGCTTTTGAACCTTAAGACATATTCTAAGGAGGCAATCAACCAGTCTTTTCATTGGTAAGTAGAGAAGATAGCCAAATGATCCTTTCATTATTCAGCTTGTTACAGAAAGTTTTGTTGTGACTTGGTTTCTTAGATTTCATAATTCAACTATACTCTTGATATGTGCTTAGGGTGTTTGAATATATGAAATACAATATATTCACTAATTTACTGCTAGGTATTACTATATAAGATAGTAGTATGAGTGAAAGAGCTGAACCTGTAACAGTTATAATGTTATTTTATTCTCTCTTTACTAAGTTTAAAAATAATAATAATAATAAATAAAAGAATTAGAATAAAAAATAAGAAAAACTTATTTAAGAGAAGAAAAACAAAAAAATAAGTCTACTATCTTTGATTCTGATAAGAAGTTCTAAGTATATTGTCATAATAAATAAGTACAAATAGCACACATCTCCAAAAAGTCTTAAGAGAATAAAAGACTTTTAGAGATAGTGACTATTTGAAATACTTGTTAGGTAAGAAATATGCCCAGTGATAGGGGTCTAGAAAAATAAATGTTATGTTTAAATATAATAAGAACTATACAATACTATTTCTTAGCTACATGCTAAAGAATTCAAAGAAGACAATATCAGTATTAGAAATTAAAAGAAATAATGGAAATAATAGTATAAAAGAAGAATAGAACATATAAAACTCCTAAAGAGTTCTTATAAATACAAAAAATATATAGTTAGAAAGAATATTAAAAGGAAATATATAAATAACATCTATTTGCAAATACTTTCTCTTGTTAACAGTGAACCTTATACTGTGTAACAAGCTCCTTTGGAAAATCTAGTAAATAGATTTTAAAACTTCTTAAAAGCTTTTAACAATACTATTTATCTCAGATAATACACTTTTCAAGTTGAACCTTATAACTAAAGATATCAGCTGATATTTATCTTGCTAAATTTTCCTAGACTATTATCATATGTCAAGTTTATCTATTCTGAAGATACATCTCCATAGCAATGCTGTTATTCCAATATCTATAATATAAACCCATCCTCTGTGATGGCCACCTTTCTTGCAACATGTTCCTATAGCAGTGATGCAACAATTTGGATATCCAGTCTTTCATAACAGGAATACTCCTATCAAACTTGATCTTCTATGACAGAGTTCTCTTATATTACTTTTATTAGTATCTTACTACTAAAACCTCTACTTGAGGTAGTACACTAAAACTACAAGTATCTTCTATATATCTGACTTGTATATAAAACTAATAATTACACTGTAATTTGCTAGTTTGATAATTGACAAAGATAACTCTTATTGAACTTGATTCCCAGTGTTTAATGGTGACACATCAAATCAGTACTCACTCCTATCTCAGACTTCATTTATTCTTCTAAAGTTGTGACCATATAGCAGACAGATGGCACAGTATATAAGCTGAAGCCAAAATTATTCTATAAGTCCACATCACTGAGCTTTTTTCATAGAAGTATATACTCTGTATATTTCCAAGCTAACTCTACAGACTTTCATATTCTGGTATAAATAACAATTAAACTGCTTATAAGTAAGAAAATTTGGATAGAGGTTTTTTCTCTTGCTCTTTTCTACTTGTAGCTTATATATTAGTCTAAAAATATAGAGAATGTAAATAGAGAATAGAAACCAAAACTATAAGAAAGATTACATAGATCTTGCAAACACATAATTTTCTCTCTATTTGCAACCTAATATCAATCTAATAGTTATTACCAAGTTTATTTTAGACTCTTCTGGCTTCTGATCTATTATATTTTTGCCTTGATCTAATGTCTAAACATTTGTAACTATGCTGATTATGCTTGCAAGTGCCTATGCTTCATAACTAATCTTTGGCAAGTGTAATAGTATCTTTTATCTTTAAGATCTTGTCTTTTTGAGATCTAGTTTGATTAACAGCTACTACACTATCTCTCAAGCAGAAATTCACTTGAGAGAGTCTAAAATATCATTTAGAAGTATTAAGTCTTCTAATTAAAACTTTTGAATAAGGTTTAAGTGTTTAAAAACTTGATAAAAGCATGTCTTTTCACTAAAAATTGTTCTCCAGCATAACAATAGAAAAAACCATCAGCTATTTGTTTTGTAGCAGTAGGACTACTAGAAAGTACTGAACAAATATCTTAGTGTAGAATATTAAGATCAACAACTATAGCTATGCAAAGAGAGAAAAAAAGAAGAATTATAGCTTATATGAAGACTACAAGTTTTTCTTAGATGAAAATTAGTTTGAAGTTATGGTAGTTAACTGTAACATAGCCAATATTTTTCTTTTTAAGATAGATACCCTACTATTTAGTGAGAGTATTCAGTTTGGTACCAAGATGTTTAGAATAAAATATGATGATAAGATTAAACTGAGAGAGATACTTGAACTACTAAAATTATCTTTAGGTCAACATCTTGATAGTAGAAAAATACTTAAGGTTTTTATAATCTATAACAATATTGATAGGAAAGATTAGACTCTTTAAATAGTATTGCTAAATTTTGAAAGCTTCAAAGATAATATCACAAATGAGCTACTCACTGGTTGTGATGCTTGAACTTAATAGTGTTTTAGAGATTCAGTATAAGGAGATAATGATAATAGATAATAAGTAGTATCAATAGGAATAATTGATGTTGTTAAGTCTGAGGTCT
>Ga0157364_1002506_pt1 | contig 17159 bp, 5 predicted proteins | sample AttsexASBM2_FD_111476 | JGI IMG/M metagenome (GOLD analysis project Ga0157364, IMG submission 111476) | Fungus gardens microbial communities from leaf cutter ant in Ribeirão Preto, State of São Paulo, Brazil - Atta sexdens ASBM2 | ecosystem: Host-associated > Fungi > Mycelium > Unclassified ... | reverse complement strand
CTAGGAAAAGGTGAGAAATTTCTAAAACTTCCTCGTTCTCTCCTTGTCATTTCTGTCTCGCGCATGGCTTCTCCCTCCGGAGTCTCGCCTTCCTCTCGTTCGTTAATTCTTGCGAATTCCACTTCGCGAGGGGAATATGCTAGAGTTTTGCGATGTTTGTATCGTCGATTTTTTTCCCCCCTGTTCCATTGTTAAAAAACTATGCACTCCTATTTCCCCTTATATTCTTGTCTTTAATTTGTTAATATTAACAAAAATATTAAGGAATCCTTTAACATTAATTATTGTTTCCATTGTTGCTTTAAAAAACTATACAGTCGTTTCCTTTATACGCCGTTTTTCTTGACAGAAGAACTTGTGGGGACACTTGGCCGCACTTATCTAAATGTCAATGTGCGATGTCACGCTTGCCTCGTGCTCTACTAAACGAATGACAGATGAACTCATTGGGGAATTAGAAACATTATTAATCGTCGAGATATCTTCAAAGGATTTTCAGTTCAAGTTCTTCGGAAGTGCTTATTTTCATCAGAGGGAAGTTCTTCGGACATTCAGACTTTCCGACTTTGTTATAAAAACAAAGTCTGAAGATAGTCTTTATAGATCTTTCTTCTGGAAGATATTCGGCATATCGCAGTCGCGAAAATTCATTAGCAAAAGATGACTAGGACGATAGAATCGTCCGATCTGCAAGTTCGATGGAGATTTTGCTCCGATCGTTCCGTCCGATGCAAATATGCGCTTAGTGATTTTCTCGGCGCGCTTCTGCGCAGATTGCTCCGCACGCAAGCTCATTCGCTATGGGTCGCAAGATCGCCTCTCTTAGTGGAAAACTCTTCTCTCCTCATGCCTCATTCTCCCATCGCCGTCGCCGTCGTCGTCGCCGTCACCGGTGGGTGTCTCGTATTAGTGATCCCAGACGATGATCGGTAAAGACATCAATTCAGTAAGCATTGTCGTTGTTTTATTCTCGGAAATGCTCCTCGAAGACGGACGGATCGATTAATTATGCGCGTCGTCGTCGTCGTGGCAGTAGCGGAAGGATGGATCGACGGCGACCGTTATTTTTAGAGCCGCGCTAAAGTTCAATCGCTGCGAACCCGTGTTGCACGTAAGCTCCTCGGGAAATGAAGGAATTGCACCAAGGATTACAGTTGATATCAAATTGGAAATAAGATTATTTAGGTTATTTCATTAATGATTCATATAGGCTCGTTTTTAAATGTATTCTGTATCTACTTCCCCGTTTTTTTTTATTTCCGATTTACCGAATTAAAATTGCATTAAAAGGATTCAATTTTCGATAATGGTACAATATTCATAAATATGCTATACTACATATGTATGTGATATACATTGTTATCATATGACAATGCTATTATCATCTTTAAGTAATACATTAATGACTATCTTTGACATAATTTATAAAATTGTGCAGTTGAGCTATTTTTAGCATAATTCTGGTTTATGGGGAGATCTGTGTAGTAAATCGCGAATTAGCTCCCAATTAAGAAATGATTTTTAACGCTTTGGCTATTTAGATTCTGTACATTTTATACTTGGCTTGTTATTTCAACTTACAAATACAAATGACGATAGTAATTCTACTGATGGTCGAAACAAGTTGTAATCTCGAGGGACATCAGCGACACGCCCTCGAGCTCCACCATTCCTCATGTTCCTTCCCTCGTCTCTGCCATCCCTCAACGGGATATTTTTCTACTAATTTTTTACAATGATTAATTCATTACGACTTTCCGGTATGATCATGTCCAGATTTATTATGAGATGAACAGAAAATCTAATTTTGACTTCCAGTTTAAAGAAGTTCCATCAAACTCTTTTAAATCTTTCAAATATTCCCTAAAAGAGAGAGAAAGTTGTCTTGATGTTGAGAGGGCTGATTTATGTCAATAATGTTACTTAATTTCGCGTTACTATCTTAATACCTGGCAGTACTTGAGATACGATAATATATCAGGATGTGAAATAAATGTAATTTTTCTTTCTTTTTTTCTTCTTTATGCTCCGATAATCTATAACAATCTATATAGACATCGTATTTAATTGAGAAGATCTATTCTTTTAAATATAAGTGGTCCTTACTGATGTTTCCTATTAATTGAAATTTCTTGGACCAACTTTCGCCTTTCGATTATTTTATTATTTATCACTATCGTCATCGTTGTCGCCGTTGTCATTCACGCGTGAGTGACGTATCTCGCGATGCTGAGCGACATTGAATCGCCAATAATGTTTAACATTCGTCAAACGTCATCAATGTCACATATAGATCATTTAGATCGCGCGTTTCCGCGAAGAAGCTGCATCTTACACGATATTTACACCATATTTACACGAAATGATTTAATCTTTGATTCTTTTATACATTTTCAGGACTTGTAAAAGGATTAAGTCTAATTTTTGCAAGAATTTAAAAATTCCACACATTTTTATTTGTAGGTTAATTTGTAGGTCTGTTATCTAAATGTCTTGTGACAAAAACTTGATCGCTAATAAAAATTTTATTCTCTTTAAAGAGAATTTGAATTAATAATTCTTTAAGTATCATCATAGTTTTCTACTATACAGGGTGTAACTGAAATAACGCCCACCTACTAATCATATAGTGCTTTCCCTGAATAAAAAATTGACTCAAAAAGTCTTCTACTATTTTACAATTTTTTACAATAAGTAACGATATATCAATTTCTACACATTACCGAAAAAACAGATAAAATCGATGCATAAAATCATTTTAAGATATTTTTCGGTATTCTTTGTGTAATATTTTGATGATGTTTTAAATATTTTGCTCATTGGAAAACTAAAAAAAAAATGTCGCAAAAATTGCAAAATGGTAGAGGATTTTTCGACTCAATTTTTTATCAGGAATAGTACCTTATGATTAGTGGACGTTATTGAAGATACATCCTTTATATTTAAAATGCAGCATTTCTTAAATTTCTTCAGAAACACTATTTTTATCTAAATCTTTTGGCAAATTGTGAATGCAAATTTTAATAGTTTATTATGATAAATTTATGCCACAAATATCATACTATTTTGGTGTATACATAAATTACTCTTATTGACATAACTGCACGTCAAACAGAATTATACTGCTACATTGTGTTTGAGTTGTATGAATTCATCTGTATCTTAGCATCGAGGTAGCGAGCATCTCTTATCATTCTTCCGCAATATCAGAATCATCCACTTTTTATTTGACGTTATCTATTATGCATGCATTACAGTAATAAGCGTGGTAATAAAGACGTTGACATGTTTCATTGGAATTCTTTAAATGATATTTTCTTTTTTATATCTATTGTCAGGTAGTTTACTACCTTCAAGATGAATACCATGGCTCGTATCTTGGAACAATGCCATAGCGCATTAATAGCGCACGTCATTAATAATGACGTAATTAATTCTGTGCGATAAAAAGCATATCGCAAAAAGGATGACATAATTTATGCTTCGGCACTAAATAAAAAAGGTATAAGAGAAATATTATTCAACTGTTACTCATTAAATTCGAAGAAATAAATTAAAAATTCAATAGCAATGTATATTTTATCAATTAAAACTTTGATTAGAGTGTAGGATAGAGACGAAAGAGTTGTGAAAACAAGTATGTGAAGATGGACAAGATGGTGGTTTTCTGGATAGCCTTGCCAGGCATCCGGTATTATCCAGATCGTTCAGGATTTCAGTGATTATCCGGTGTTTGCTTCGACCGTTGAGTGCTTAACCTTTGAATGTACAAGATTTTTATAAGTCTTGCAGATTTAATTAGTTATTATATTAAAGAAATCTTGCTTTTTTTGGCATTTAATTTATTAAAAAATTTAATGACACGAAATTTAATATTTTTATTACAATATAAATAATATCAATTCTTTTCGCTCGTATAACTTACAACAATTAATAAATAATAAACCCAGGTCAATATATTAACGAGCTATATATATGTGCTTAGGTGTATAAATAATAATTATTAATAAATAATATTTATTAATCATAAATTATAATTTTCCGACGATAAGTTTCAACGGTACGTTTCGACTATACTTAGTCCTCATCAGCCGCAGAAATACATAAATATCCAAATATTTAATCATATTAACGTATTATGAGGATTGTCTCACGTTACAATAGATAATATAACAGATTTCTAAGAATTATTTCCTTCGTGTTACAAAGGACGGTACATTACAACCATATCATATGTAGTCTAACTTGATAAATAATAAACGATGTAGTGATTCCGAACTAATTCATCGGTTAATAACGAGAAAGGACAATCATGAATAAAAGAAATTCCAGTCATATTAATGATGTAGCTTGATGTCAGATCGTATAAATGGTTGTACGTTCTTAATAATATTGATAAAATAATATAGATAAAATTAATACAAGATACAAATACAAATTATATATAATGGTAAGTTAGCAGCAGTCTATTAAAAATGTAATATATAGAATTGTAAACGCAAATGCGTATACTCTCTCTCACAGTTAAGATCGATCTTGCATCAATGATATAATCGATTCTAAATTTTATATTACATTTTTAATAGACTGCTGTTAACTTACCATTATATATAATTTGTACTTGCCTTCATATTAATTTCATCTATCAATATTATTAAGGATACATACATACAACCATTTATATGATCTGACATCAAGCTATATCATTAATACGACTGGAATTTATTCTTTTATTCACTGACTGCCTTTTCTCGCTATTAACGATGAATTAGTTCGGAATCATGATTCTTCACTACATCGTTTATTATTTATCAAGTTTGACTACATGATTGCGATATACTGTCTTTTGTAACACGAAGGTGAGATGATTCTTAGAAATCTGTTATCTATTGTAATGTGAGATGATCACAATATGTTAATATGATTAGATATTTGGGTATTTATGTATTTCTGCGGCTGATGGATTAAGTATAATCGAAATGTTCTGTTGAAAAATTTTATCGTCGGAAAATTATAATTTGTGATTAATAAATATTATTTAGTAATCATCTATAGTTCGTTAATGTATCGATCTGGATTTTACTATTTATTAATTTTAATATTTTTTTACTAGGATATTTTATTTATTTATTTTATCCAACTGTGATTTCGGCGTGTCTTTCCTGGCATTTAGATATTGCCAAAATTACGATACGATTGTATCTGAAGCATCTATTCGTTGATTCACCTGCAATTTATCTGACATTTCGATCGGTATCATGTCACGTGCCGGCAAAACTTCTCCGCACACGACACGCATGGCAATTGTTGGTGCCGCTCATCGTCGAAGGGAATCGATCGCGATGAGACAAGGGTGAATTTTTCTTCGAATTTCGACTGTATATTTGTCTCGTTTTCATTGTTGATGTTGTAACATCACTTCTTCGATATCTTCATATTTCTTTGCTTCATCGATAAATAATTAATATCTACTGATTGCCGATATTGATCTTGCGTCAGATGGAGAAATGTTTGTTTTCAACGAGTCAACGATATTTAATTCTCGACTTAATTCTATTTGTTTTAATTTGTTTCACTTCTCTTTGGTAATAACGGCGATGATTCGACCGCTATTTCCGAGTAACAGCCTCAGAATAGCATACCAGCTTTCAACTGGAACGAAACTCGACCAGAGACGGCTGGATCGATATTCATGGTATATTTAAGGGTCGTCAGTTCAGAGCGCAAGTCCTATCTGGAAATAAAATGCTCGATACTAAATTGGAAGGTCTCTTGTATTTTCTTTCGCTTCCGCTTGGCTCTTTACCTTATTACACTTATTTTTAAACTAATGAAATGTTATTTTGGTAAAAGATTCACACGTGGTTGCTCGAAATGTACATTTTAGGAAGATAGAATGAGCTTGCAAAATAAACGTACTTAATTTATAGAAAAAGAAACTTTGGTTTAACGTAGAAATCTCGGTAGAAATAATTAAAAATGATCGGAATTAAGTCGAAAGTTGATTATGATCATTGATTCGTAAATGCGAATTTTATTTTTAGTTTTTCCTACTAATTCCAATCATTAATAAAAAGATTTTTATCTAATCACTGTATTGTCCTTGAAATGTAAATTTACTTTTTATTTGATTCAGCCTCAGTTTTGTTCGCTTTTTTTTACATACTTTAGCTATACTAACAAAAGAGTAAAAAAGCAAGAACAGGAGAGTAACAGAATAAGATTGTGAGTTGAAGTTTATCGAAAGGTAGAAACAATCCTTAATAAAATAAATTAAATATCATTTAATTTAAATTACATATACAATATATATATAAACACACATATATATATATATATATATATAGATATATATATATATATATATATATATATATATATATATATATATTGGATTGTTCAGAAAGTTCGTGCTGCAAAAGATTTAAATTTAATAAATGTATACTAAATTTAAATCTTCTGCATTTCAATTTTCCTTCAAAATCGGCACGAACTTTCCGGACAACCCAATATAATATATTTGTGCGTGCGTGTGCGTGCGTGTGCGTGCGTGTGCGTGTGTGTCGTGCGCGCGCGCGCGCGCGCGCGTGTGTGTGTGTATTGTATGTATGATATGTATAATATGTATGTATGTACACATCATGATTTATTTTTTAGCATCTGTCTGACGAGTTATCAAAATTAAAGCGACGCTTCCGGAAATTTTACAATTTTATGCTTGTTTTATGTTCTGAATATAAATAAAAAAACTTTTACAATTTTAAATGAATCGTCGTCATGACAGTGGCATTCGTTATACGATGAATGAACTCGGTTTAATGATTCCAATGTTTATCAATAGGTTAGATAACAAGGCAATTATGAAAAATTTTGTTACATCTGCATTAGGCAATAGTTCTTAAATATTTTTAACAAAACAATGTGAACAATGTTATCTATTTTTAAAATAACATGTTAGTATTAATTAAAAAATATTTTAATTTTTATTCCTGAAAATTCCGATAAAATTCAAATTAAAGACAGATTAAAGTTATCTCTTTATTCAAAGTTTGTTAATCCAATTGTGATCCATTGGATTTAATTATTTTCTCGAAGACTTCTGCTTAAGATTTTTAAAATGATTGTTTTTTAAAATGACGAACTTGAATGCTTTTATTAGATTAGAGAAGTAATTAGGAAAATGTACCTGAAAAGAACAGAATAAAATTTTTTTTAGTACCTACTACAATTTTATAAAAATTGAATATCTGAGTTGATACAATTTGAATAATAATATAGATATTAACTTAAGGAACTTTTTTACAATATTTTTACAATATAACAAAAGGGACTTGTTTGTAGGAACTTTAGATTCTAATAGATCAAAAATCGAACTTATCAAACTATGAACTTTTACACGAGTTTAGTGTGCGCATTTATATGTTGTGATTGAATATATCGAATATATCGATTTTACAACTACGAAATCATATTGAGGGAATTAAGATATTGCTTTCTTAAATATTTACTTAATAAACATTTAATGTTGAAAATTTTTTATTATCTCAATATATACCGAGTTGTATTTATATAAAGACGATATCCTAACTTTCAGTAGTAGTTGAAATCTGGTTATTAAAAATATAATACAGATTTAAGGGGGCTACTTTGGAGCCATCAGCGCGATAAGAGGTGCGCAATCTACACTTATATAATCATTAATTATATAATCATTAGTATAATGTGTATTAAAAGATGTTATTAAAAGATATGAACATTTTGGCTATCGATTTTAGCTATCTTCAGCAAATAGATAATTAATACATTAATAAAGAATGAGAATTGAGATAAGCACTTTCTTTGTACAATTTCAATGTTAACTTTACGTAATTTTAACTCTTAATAACTTTATTAGAACGCAATCATTTGTTAATCGAGAAGACAGGCAACTTCTTTGTACGATGTTTGTGCTTTTCTCACTTTCCGGACTGGATAGAAAATATTCTTTGTTAATGTATTTGTATGTAATTATATATATGGTGAATGACTAAAATCGATAATCGAAACGTTCAAATTAACATCTTTTAATACACATTAAATCTGTATTATATTTTTACAATTATTAGGAGTCCTATTTTATATATATATTCTTTACTCTAAATTGTCTGGTTATTAATTTTGAACATTATATTACACAAAGATATAATCTAATGAAAAATGATTCTTTCATGAAACTTTCTTTTTTTTTTTTTATAATAGAAAACTAAAATTTTTGTGTTAATAAATTCTGCTAAAAGAATCATTCATAAAAATTGTTTATCTTCGTTTCATATTTATTAAACAAATACTCTCTTCGTGCTATTGAAAAAGAAAGATTTTATTCAAATTCGGAGCATCTTTTAAAGTATTTCTTTTACCTAAATTTGAATCTTCAAATTTTCTTTGTGACAGATACAGCCTTTCCAAATAAATGGGAAAAGTTTAATTTCTTATAGCGTTATGATAGAACGTCGTTATTTTTATCATAAATGATGAAATGCAGCTTTAGAATCTAAATCTTAAATGTAGGATGCACGGCATCGTTCTTTTCTTCTTTCTCGATATTCTCTGCGTCCGTAAGATTATGCTGCGCGATTCTATGTTTTTCTCTCTTTCCTATCTCAAACTCGACGCGGAAACTAAAATGAACTAGCACGAACCGGTCGTGTACCGGTGTCGTATAGAAAAGAAAAATAGCGATTGCGTGCATGTGTATGCATCGGCACGCCTTCCCTGTCGACTTTTCTTTCTATTCAACAAATGAATGGACAAATAATTGAGAATCTTTATCGAAATATAAATTAAACATATATTTTTTGCCAATACCTTGATTATACAAATCAATATTTTATTTAAGTTTTCCTATTTTATATACTTTCTAAAATTATTAAATAATGATTTTTGTTAAATTTTGTTATTTTAATTTAGACATATCTAAGAGAAAAAGATATATATACATGTAACAATAATGTAATTTAATTTTTATTAAGAAATCTACATTGTATAGAAAACTAGAGTCACGTGTTAAAATTAAATTTATAGTTTTTTTACATTTCAAGCATTTATTTTTAGAATTTAATTTTGGCTGTAATTCAATCAAATTAGATAATTTAATTTTTTGGTTCAGTTCAGTTTGCATCTCTGTGGTCTCTGGTTTTAGATAAAATTCTCGCATGTTATGAATGAGTAGTTAAGTAAATTTTCATTGGAAGTATTGTGCATGCGTTGCATCTACGCGTTGTATCTTTTTTTTCTGCATTTCACATATCTTCGGTCTTTAACATAGATCCATTCAGATAGTAAATTCAATAGATCAATCTCATTCATGTTATTCATGTTATTCCATTGGGATTGTTCCTTCTACTTATATCACGAGAAGAACTGTACATAATTATTGTCTGTATTATTTCTTGAAACTAAGCATAAGGAATACAAATGAATTGTTTGAAAGGAGAATTTTTGCAAGAAAATGCGCCTCTTTTTTAATACAAAGAAATAGTTTTTTAAACGCGGATGGCGTTTCACCAGTGTCAAATTTTGTTTCAATTTTTTCCGATTGCGTGGTTTATGATGATAAACTCTCAATAACATATTAAAAATTAAAACACTAAGAATGTCAAGGTAAAGAAGAAAAATCGATTCTGCATGTCGATCCTGAAATAGATTATGTCAATAAGCGCGCTAACTCGATCGCGTGTTGGTTGTTATGAGAAAATCGTATTGCGAAAATTTCCATGACACCGCCGGTACACGCGATCACTATAAATTACAAAATTCCCTCAATATGGAGGGTGATCCAAAATGCAATTTGCGAAACACATGAGCATATTGCATATGTTGATTTACATAAAGGAATTTAAGACCAAGAGAATGTAAATTTCTATGATGTGTTTTAATGAATTATTGTATATCGTGTCTTATTAATGCACTTGTATACGCTAATGTTTTTATGTAAATTTGTATGTTTTGAATTTAAAATATAATCGCGTCGTGGTCATTCTCTTGAAATATGTTAAAAAAAATTGATATATGCTATTAACTACATATTAAATACAATATATTTAAGTAATCTGTATTTTATCGTAAGATAAAACATAATCACAATTAACATGTATTGAGAAAAATTGTGTAAGGATGATAATATTTTTGGATAATTATATGTTGGAAAATTAATAAAAATCATTTTTCTAAAGCAACGGAAACTGTGATATGTCATTCATACTGTACGATAACAGTGTGTGTGTGCGGAAACGCGTTGCGTCAAATTAATCTTTCTTTTGTTTGATGCATAGGTTATTGATGAATCGAACGATGCATTCGCTGGCTTGTAACGTCAATCGTCAATCGTTTCGCGTCTCTTGTCTATATCAGTGAAAAAGCATCAGATGATGATACATGTGCGCGCACGCGCGCGCGCGAGAGAGAGAGAGAGAGAGAGAGAGAGAGAGAGAGAAAGAGATAGTCTTCTAATGACTATGACATAAATACATTCAATGTCTCAAAGACTTTCAGGGACGGCCGGACGAGAATAGATGAAAATCCAATTTTAATCACAGAATCTCGACCCGCCGCACCACGCGCAACATCACCGACGAGACTGTCGATAGAAACGGATTTTTAAAGTTTATTCATACTTTTACAGGGATGTAATCTCGATGAATTCTATTTGTATCATAAATCACCATAAATATCGCGGACACGGCGAAAAAAGTTAAGTATACCAATTTTCGCATTTTCATTGCCCAAGTGAAAGATTGTCGCGTATCTGTATCGGTTATTTGAAAGTCGGAATGGATTTCAATGTCTAATTCTTTAATTTAATATTTAAATTCCGTGAGTATCTTAAAAATATTTTACGAATGTTCGAAGTTCGCTTCATAACCCATATTGAATAATCCATGAGTTCATTTATGCGGCTCGTCAGATGGTGGAATAATTGGATTGCTGTAATTGAAAAAATGAGTTCGCGAAGTTTAATCTAGGATAAGATTGAATCAGAGAGCGAAACACAATTTGCGGTGACACAATTCTTCACGTAAATAGGTACTAGGCAGGAATGAGAAATCATAATTAAAGCGGAAACATTCCGAACTTATCCAGTACCTGAGATACATTATCTTGCAAAATAAATGAATACGCGGCTGCAGTTGACTCTTTAATTATTCGTTTGTTACAAGGGATGCTGTGTAAAACTTTGACAATTGATTTGGACTCTCGGACTCTTTCTTGAGATTTCTTATCTTTAATAATTATGTTTATCTGTATGAATTATATAATATTCATTAATTACATATAATTTTAAAATTGATAACCTTATAATTATTTAATATTTATTTATCACAACGTTTTATCAAAATGATAAATAAATACAGTGATATATATTAATAGCTACAGAGGAGAAAGTGATATTATGTATGACTAGTGCATACATTATGGCCTCCCTTAATATCTTTGCTATTATAGCGAATTCTATAATGATTACTTATGGAATTATTTGTTCAGTAGCTCGCCATTATACCATAACGTTAATATACCAATACTCAATAGCATTGAGCATTTATTATAACGCATTTTTATTTTCAAGTATTTCGAAATGTGTTTGAGGTACATTTTAGCATATTGAGTCATTTGAGTTATCACATAAATATATGTATTTTTGAGTTCATTATTTGCTATTTAACATTTTATTTGACTGTACATGTTTTGAATTAATTGCAAATTTAAACAATAGCATGGCATTTCGCTAATGTGCCCCTCTGAGTATTGATTACTCACGATCTCTTTTTTGAGATTGTTTTCATATCAAAATAATTATTTGATAACCGATTATAGCTCTATTATTAATCTATAGTTTATATTACATGTACTATTTTTCGTACTGAGCTTATATGCAGCTTATATGCAGAAGTATGTGAATGTATATACATTCATTTGCATACATTTTAAAATGTTTTACTTTTTATTAATTTTATTGTTTTACTTTGTGTTAATTTTGTAACCAAGTATTGTTTTCTAAACAAAACTAATTACTCATTTTTTTCTTTGGGTCATTATGCAATATTCCCACATTTTTATTAATAGTATCCTAAGTAATAAATATTTCGTAACTTTGAGTCCAGAATCGATACAAGAACTTTAAGAACAAGAATTTTAACGAATGTAATTGTCAAGTTTTAAACTTAAATATTGATTATTAACGAAGTTATTATGTAAAATATAATTGGGATGCCACAATATCATCTTCTCTTCTATATTTTTATATAATAGTATAAAAATAATTAAAAAATTTTTTATATTTTTCCATAGTTAGTATACATTTTATTAGAAACTACATACAGTTTTACAAAATATTTCTCCTTTCAAGGAAGACAACATCAAACATTACAATAAACAATCCTCATTTAGTTTACATGTGAGAGTGTTACGTAAATGTGATCGGAAACCTCAGCCGACTAAAATTGTTTGCACTTTTTTTTTTATAAAATTCATCAATTATCATTAAACAGCATAGAGTATACTTTCCATACACAACCATAGCTGTTTACTTCTTCGGATTTGAAACCATTCGATGCAAATGTCATTGCGATAATTAACATTTCCTTCCGTTATTCCGTAAAAATTCGTTAAAATTCGTTAAAAATTTTAATTACACATTTCTAGCAAATATGCACCGATGATATGAATCGTGAAGACAAGATCGATAAAACGCGCTTCAGCAAGTTACGCAATTCAATTTCTTCAAGGTGAACGAATTTTTTGTAGAGTATCAGTCGAGAGATTAACAAGTAATTTTTTAATTGAACGGTATTACATAAAATTGTATTAAAGTAATTAAATAGAAATAAATAATGACACATATTCGAGACTTGTTCGTGTTTTTAATTTATTCGAAACTGCACATTATTTACTTTTTACATAACACTATTCAATTGCGTGCTTATAATTATCAGATGTATTATTTTAAATTATTCGCTGTTTGTTTCAAGATATATGAGACTTGTTTCACAGAAATTAATTTTCCGAGAAAGAGAGAGAGAGAGAGAGAGAGAGAGAGAGAGAGAGAGAAAGAAAAAGAGAAAGAGAAAGAGAGCGCGCGCGAAAAAAAATGATGTCAGATGGATTGCATAAGATAGATATAAGAAAAATTTATTCTCTTCGATATATTTAAATATTCACAAAGGGGAAAATATAATAAAACACAACAAAAATTGGAGAAATTTGTTATGGCCAAAATTGAAAGTTTTGTTGAGTTGTGTTCGTACATATTGAATTTTAAAATTAAATCGAATTCTTTACCGAATGAATTAAGATCATTAAAATATTATCATAAAAATTTTGTTATATATGTATATTTGGCGTAACCAAAATATCGATTGTAATTATTCTTTATATGATATCCGCGAAAGTTTGCCGATAGAATGCATCTGAAATGAGAAAAATCGACTTGTCCGACAAATCACATTTGATGCATACAGGGGGCACGTAGCATGCTCGAGTTAAATGACCAATCTCTCCCTCTTGGCCCAATTCGTAAAACGTCCTGTGCCACGCACTCTGCGTGACGTCACACGCACAGATCTCTTCTCGTGGCGGTTGCAAGAGTGAGTAATGCGTGAGGATGCGTGCAAGGCCACACACAGTCAGACGATCAGCCAGCCAGCCAGCCAGTCAGCCAGCCAGCCAGCCAGCCAGCCAGCCAGTCACTCAGTCAGTCAGTCAGCCGTTGCATGGCAACGTGCTGTTCGCGTTCTGAACGGCGATAGTGGCCGAATATCGACCTAAAACAAATGGCTCATCCACATCGCGTATCTCTATACCTACGGGAAATATTCGCCTAGCAGAGCGCGTGAATGTATATTCCGTACGTCTAGGGACACGCGATGACGTCACACGCATAGATCTCTTCTCGTGGCGGTTGTAAGAGTGAGTAATGCGTGAGGGTGCATGGAAGTGCCACACTCAGTCAGATGACCAGCCAGTCAGTCATTCAGTGACTGTAGGCGCAAAGAAGCGCGCACTTTTCGTCGATAAATGAAAATATTCCTGATTGTTTTTCAAAATCCTTTAAGATACAAAAGCCTCGCTAGTTGCTAGACTGTGTCTAGTAATTCGACGTATACACATAACACGCACACATTAAATTATACGACACATGCTTTATGACTTTGATCATCTTAATTATTAACTTTTCTCTTTCAAAGAGAAGATTCTAACAGACTAAAAATTTTCTTTCATAATATATCTTTCTCACTAAAGTAATCAATCATGCATCATACTTATCTGGTGTTCACAACAATGCTTTATCCAGACGCTAGTTAGAAGATATATTAATGAATATTTAAACCTTAAATCAGTTGGATTATTAAATTTGAAATTTTACAACCATCTTATAATATTAATTACAGAAATGATGTTTTTCTGTCATAGACAGTGTGATGTCTCTTAAGTTTTTGAGGGCACTGAAGGGGAATTTGGTCAGGCCTAAATTATTCACGATATATCACGACCGATGCGAGCTGAATAATATCGATCAGCAATAAAATGCGCGCGCGCATGTAACTTTCTCATAAATAATTTAAATCTGTTCCGTTTACAAAATCGATTTTTAGCTTTGTCGTGGATGAAATATGGTTCAATATAGCACGTACGTGACGATCATTGTACTTTACAATGATATCTTCATTTTCAGTCAGGAAATTAATGCGTTGTGTTCGGTTTTGTACCACTACTGTGAGACTTAGCAAGGTGCAGAGTATTTGTGAAATAAGGCTATTTTTAAATGTACATTTCGCATTATAATCAGAGCCTCTGAGAATCCCGATATACACGTATTCGTCGATCGATATAAAATAAAAAGAGTGTGATTCGTTTCCCTTCTTTCTTTAGACTTCTAAGATGTCATTTTATTGCATTTTAAATTTATTTTTATTTGCAATTAATTTGTCTAAATTATTAATTTACGTTTGTTTAGAATTATTTTGAATAAAGAGCTACAGAAATTTTTGTGTGTAAAATGCAGAACATTTTATAATAGATACAAAACAATGATATGATAATTGCGTCTAAATGTTTGTAAAATTTTCTCAAATTTGCAGAACATAATATTTTGTCTTGTTTTAAGTTATAAAGTTGCTGGGAACGGCAAATTTTGAAATGCATTTAAAAATAATCAATTAAAAAAGTTTTTATACATTATTATTATTATAAGACGAATATCTGGAGCTTCGTTATCTATTGAGAATATCGGGTGGCAATTAGAGATAAACTTGATAAGCAATCGATTTATTAAAAGATTAGCTGCACGATTGTCAATTTGAATCGTAAAGTTAAATCACTCATTGTCAGTGTAATAAAGTTTGTTCGATAATATGGAATTACACAATACATGGTAAACATTACGAAGTGAATCATTTATTACTCTCGGATATACAAAGAATTATATTTTTTATATATGAGAATAAATTTGGCTAGTGTCAAGAGTACATCTATCGGTACGGTTCTCTCGATATTATTATCGAATATCGATAATTGATTTCAACGTGATCCAGAGCATTTGGTGGAAGTTGCACCAAAGTAGGAAGATGTCCCACTTGTGTGTCTCCCGGGTGTGCTATCGTGGGGATCACGGTGTATCAACGTGTTTATGCACATTATTAGGTACATCATGTGAAGACGAGAGACGAGATGAGACGAGACGAGACGAGACGAGACTATACAAGACAAGATCATACAAGACGAGACATGAAAGGAGAGAAGGAGAGAGAACACGTATAGAGCCGCTGGTGGTGCCCTACTTGGGTATTGATCCGTGACAGTGGGAGGCGCTCGTTAGAGATGGCTAGGTCGTAGGTCGCATGCGCGTTTCCACCGATGATTCCGTATCGCCATCATCGACCCACGGCTCGAGAGAAATAGAGCCGAATCGGTGAGAAACGTTAGAGAAAGAGAAAAGAGAGAGAGGGGGGTTGGGGGGGGGGAGGAGGAGGGGGAAAGAGAAAAAAACGGTAGGGTGGATAATGTAGGGAGAAACGAGGAAAGCGGCACGAAATAGGAAGGAGAGAGGAGGAGCTATGAAAATTATCATCCGAGTATAAACCTGGGAAAGGTATGGTATCATCACCTAGCTTAACTGACAAATAGATCATAGATCACTTTAAAATCATGCTTCGAATATTTGGATATTTCATGCTTGAAATTCTCGAGAAGGGAATGAAAGGGATTTAAGTCTAGCCGCAATTTGGTGAATGGTCTGTCGTTGAAATAGACTGAACTTGAGAACTAAAAAGGAAAATCTGATTTCATTTTATATTTATGTAGATAAAAAGATTTACACGTAAAAAATGCGCGTTGAACGTAATAGCGTGTTAACCGTAAAATTGCTCTTTAATCTTTCTATCGTATATTAACGGATCGATACGCTGTAAGTTGCAGAGGATTTCAACACGTTTCAAGACAATCCTGGCAACGGCACGCGACGTCGATCCTCATACGGCGCCGTTTCTGCCGCGTCGCCGTCGCGGTCGTCGCGATTATCATCGATGCCGACGTCGTCGCCGGCGCCGCGGCGCGATCGTTGAAAGTTAATCCTTAATGCCTTAAGTCAATGCCTCTATGCAATTGTAAAAGAAACATTGTGCACTCGTTTCTTCCGAATAAATTTCAAGAATTCGTATAGCATATGCTCCGTTAAATCTATTTATATTTAATATGAAAAAATAAGATTGGGCGAGGCAAATGATATTTCATTTTGTGAACTGGATTTACAATTTTTTTTTTTTTTTTTCAAATGAAAATGTATTTTATTCAGAATTGTTCAATCATCAATAATGTGACTTACGATTAGAAAGTTAGAAAGATAAGAATGTTATTTATGTTTAATTGTAAAGGTCGAATCTAGGCAAGCGAATACGAACAAAGGAATGAAACTAATGGACAATTTTCTTGAAAGAGAGCGAATAGCGTCGCTCTATTGGCAATTTATTTTTCATCCAAATTTTTTTATATCATAAAATTTACAGAGCAGAATTCAATTTGGCATTAAAATTAAATCTTACTTTGTATGATATCATTTGTTGTCATTTCATAAAAATACGCAATATGAAACAGAAAATACAGAATGCGATATCGTATCGAGGGCTGCG
>Ga0157364_1002505_pt1 | contig 17162 bp, 15 predicted proteins | sample AttsexASBM2_FD_111476 | JGI IMG/M metagenome (GOLD analysis project Ga0157364, IMG submission 111476) | Fungus gardens microbial communities from leaf cutter ant in Ribeirão Preto, State of São Paulo, Brazil - Atta sexdens ASBM2 | ecosystem: Host-associated > Fungi > Mycelium > Unclassified ... | reverse complement strand
TGTGCTCACTGCTGTGCACCCTACCCTAATGACCATGTGTATGACATGAGGCCAATATGTGCTGTCTATGTTGTATGATGTCACTTTATTCCAGAACCTTCTACTCTATTCTTTCAAGTCTTATGATTAGTTTTGTGACTTTGCCATCAACTTGTGACTGATGTGACAGTGTGACTGATAAACCCTAAACCAAGTTGTTCTAAAAATAGAAAATAAAATAAAAGAAAAAGAAAAGAAAAATAAAGTGAAAAGAGAAAATAAAAAATAAAGTCTACCGTCAATGATCTTGATAATACCTAGAGTCTGGCTTATGTTTCTTCTTGACATTGAGTCCTCTGCTTGCAGTTGAGAATGAATAAGAGTAAGATAGGAGTCTGCGTAACACAGAGTCCCAGAAGATTGTCAAGTTCTACTGTTGTGACAACTACTAGTCTTTATGACTAATGACTATATAGTAAGTAAATCTCTTAAGTAGATATTAAGTAGGAAGTTCATAAAAGAACTTAACAAGAAGTCTCTGCTAAATTAGAGTCCTATATATATGTTTTACATGTGGTCTGTGCTAACAATAATTAAACCTGCCCTTATGTCCATACTTCATTCTTATATCTGCCTTATATCTTACTCAAGGCTACCATGTTGTATATATATACCTTGACATCATCTTCTTGATTCTTCCACCATGTTCTAGGCCTATGACATCACATCATGTGACATGTCATATGACTGCAGTATCATATACCTCTTCATTGTCCAAAATCAAAAGAAAAAGAAAATAAAATTAATATAAAATGTTCAAGATGTTCCATAATATAAAGATGAGAGAAATAACAACAGAAGAGGAGATATAATGGGTATTATCATATGTATAAAGAGAATTAACAGGTATATAAAAGAAAATTTGTAAATAGATTTAGAAATAGGGAAGTAAAATTTGGGTCAACAGGTGAATTTTTACTGGAATTAAAGAAAGAATTTGGAAGAGTAAATAAGGAATTGGTTGAAGTAGCAGAGCTTAGGAGAATAGAACAGGAAGAAAAAATAATGGAAGAGTTCATACAAGAATTTCAAAGAGCAGCTAGAAGTAGTAAATATAAAAGAAAAGTATTGGTAAAGGAATTTAAAATGGAAATAAATGGAGTGATCAGAAAGAAGTTAATAGAGATAGAAAGGCCTCCTAAGAGCATTGAACAGTGGTATGAACATGCTACTAATTTGGGTAGATATTAGAGGGAGAGTAAGAAAGAAGAGGAAAGATTGAGAGAAAGAAAAGAGAAGGAAAATCAGAAACAGATACGGGAAGAAATAAGGAAAAATTACAGAGGGTTTAGGCTAAGATCACTTCTATTGCAAGTATAGCCAAGAAGGCAAGAAATATAACAGATGCCAGTAAAGCCTACTCTAATAGAAGGAATAAAAAGAACAAATACAGTAATAGTCAGAAACCTCTTGCAAGAGTAAAGAAGCAGAGGAAGGGGAATAAGAAGAGACTCTTATGTGATAGAGGTAAATAGAGAAAAGAACTGTTATAGTTGTAGAGAATCTGGCTATCTTGTATGAAATTGTAGAAACTGGAAAATAGTAGGCCAAGAGAGGAAGATAGAGTATGGAGATAATAGGAACATTATGAATAATTTAAAAGAGAAGGAGAATTTAATAGTTCTTGACTAAATTTTTATAATAGATTCAATATACTAGCTGGTTGTGTAATGCAAGCTGATATTTTAGATTGAGAGAAATTTGAGAAAGATAGGAGAATAATATCAAGAGAAGAAAAAGTAAAGAAAGAAAAGAGAAGGGGAAAGAAGATGGGAGATATAAGAAAAGTAGAAGGAGAGTTATTAAGGGAAGTTATAGTAAAAATTGGATTGGAAAGGATAGACATACAGAAAAGAATTGTGGTAGAGGCATTATTGAACAGTAGAGTTATAGAATTGGTAATAAGTTTGGAGTTTGCATATAAGTAGAGGTTTCAATTAAAGAAAATTGAGAGACTTATTTATATAAGAAATGTGGATGGAATATTCAACAAGAAAAAACCAATATAAAATACAGTAGAAGTAAATATTTTCTATTATGGATACAGAGAAAGGACAGAGATAGACATGATAAGAGGACAAAAGTAGAGTGTAATCTTGGGAATACCATAGCTAGCATGTCACAATTCTGAGATCAATTGAAAAACAAGAGAAGTGAAAATGATGAAATGTCTGAAAGAATATGAAAAACAATGGAGACTGAAGCAAAGAAAACCAGAGTAGTAAAAACAGCAAGAAAAAGAAATGAGAAAGAAAAAAGAAGAGAAATGAGAAAAAAAGAAAAAGATGAAGGAAGAGAAGAGAAAGAAGTCAAAAATAAACAAAATGATGGATGTAAAGAAAGTAGCAGAAGAATGGTAAATATGAGATGAAGAGGAAAAAGCAGCAAGGTTAGAAGAGAAAGTAAAAAAATTAGTATCAAAGCAATTTCATAAATAAATCAAGGTTTTTAAAAAAAATAGAGTGAGAGGATGCTAACAAGGAAGATGGGGGATCATGTGATAGATTTGAAAGAGAGATTTGTGCTGAGAAAAGAGAAAGAAAGTGAGGGAGTTTATTCAGAAGCAGACAAAAAAGAGGTATATTTAACTAACAAAGTTACCACAGACTGCACCAGTATTCTTTGTAGAGAAGAAGGATGGAAAGAAGAGGATGGTACAAGACTATTGGTACCTGAATGAGTGAATGGTAAAAAACAATTATCTACTACTACTTATTTCAGATATTATTGAGAATATTAGGACCAAGAAGATGTTCACAAAGATGGACCTGAGGTGAGAATACAACAATATGAGAATAAAGAAAGGATATGAGTGGAAAGTGGCCTTTACAACACCAGAAGGGTTGTTTGAACCAACAGTCATAAGGTACTAACTAACCCTACATATTGTTAATACATAGTATAGCTAATTATTGAGTCATAATAAAGGTGAATTCTAACACTTGTTGTTTATAAGATGACTACCTATAAATTATGAGGTATCAATTGTAACAAAGTTGAGACATTCATGGCCTGAAATCTCTCTGATTGTTTTCTATTTCTTCTTATCTCTACTCTTTTTCCTTTTCTTTTCTTTTCTCTCTCTAATATCTATCTAGATTAGTGGCACATTTGTACTATTGTTCAATACTAGTTAGAGGTCTTTATGCTTCTATCAACTTTCTCCTAATTACTCCATTCATTCTCCTCTTGAATTTCTCTACTAATACTCTTTTCTCATAGCTACTTTCCCATACTGCTTTCCTAAATTCTTGAATGAAATTTTCTATTGTCCTTTCTTCCCATTCTATCTTTTTGAGTTTAGCTACTTTGACTGACTCCTTATCTCCTCTACCAAATTCTTTCTTTAACTTTAGTAAAAATTCTCCTGCTGATCTAAATTCTACTTCCTTTAATTCCAAATCTTCTAATAAATTTTCTTTCTACACATTAGCCAACCCTTTCTGCATATATGATAATATCTATTAGATTTGTTTCTCCACTATTGTTCTTGTTATCTTCATTCTCAAATATAACCTACATGTTATAATGAATTCTTCCACCTTACTTGTTTCTTTATTGAATATTGGACTCTACTATTGCTGCTCCTCTTTCTTTTGCTATTATGGCTTGTAAGACTACTATCTGCTCTTATTACATCCTCATCTGCTCCAAAAGTTAGTAAATATTGAGTTAACTCATGTTGTTATAGGACAGAAAGAAATCAATTGGTGATGGTATAGGTAGTGGAGAGGAGCTAGTACTGGTTTTGCTCTCAAACTTGTATTCTAAACTTGAAGCAATTTCTGTAAGTGCTAATAAGCTCTCTTCTTGTCTTATCTTGTATTATCTACTGACTATTGTCTTAATAAAAAATTAAATAATTTTAGTCTAAGAAGACTGTTCTACTCTAGAAAAGGTCTTAAGAATACCTGCTGTTTTTCTATATATACTAGTTATAAGGAGACTAATAGCATAGAGCTGATAATGGAAAAAAGTTTAAAGTATATTTATATAAGGTGATATATTCTTAAAGTACTAATAGGCTTTAATATAATAAAAATGACTAAACTTTCTCTATTTAACTAGTGTACTACTTATGCCTAAGACCTGGTAATTTTTCTTGACTAAAGATAGTATTGCCTTTGGTTAAGGATAATTTAGAGTAAGAGAGTAAAAAGAGCTTAGGATTGAGCAGTCTCAGAAAAAGATATTGAGTTTTAATATTATGATTCAAATCTCTTAGAGTTGAAATAAGAAAGAAACCTTGGATTAAGTAATCATAAGAGAACTTGATAGAGTTTCTAGTATAAACTTATCTATCATATATATGTTAGGCTTCTGGTCTATGCTATAATACTATTAATTTATTCTAAAGAATCATATATTATTCTTAAGGTCAACATGTTTAACACATGTTGTATAATGTTGTTTTTTTTTAGAATATTTTACCATATTCTATTATGATATATAATTGTGTGACTTATAATAGTTTGTAATAGACATATGTAATGTTATACTAAAACTCTAATTCTAAGTCAAAAATAAAATAAAATGAGAAAGAAAACAAAAAATAAAATAATCTTAGTTTTAATAAAAAAACATTATATTTAGCTTAAATTTATTGTATAGTTGTATTTTGGAAGAGAAAATTTAGATAAACTTAAAGTAAGTATAGTATAATTTTAAGTTAATTACCAGACTAAAAAATTATATATAATAACTATTATTCTTAAATATAGAAAGCATCTTTTAATACTGTTGTATATACTCTGAGTTATTAGATATTACAGAGATTGTTGTTTATATTAGAAGAAAACAAAAAAGTGTAGATATTAGATATAGTTAGATAGTATATAATATTCTTTTTTGTTATCAGCAACTATTACTTTTTTTTTTACTCTTAAACTCAAATTAATTATATTTTATTTTCTTCTTTCTCTTTGTATATAATATACATATTTTTTAGAGTAAACTAGGTTTAGTATAGTATAGACTATAAGCCAAGTATATATAAGATAGATATTTTGTACTTAAAATTCTATTAAGTTCTCTTTTGCTCTTACTCAAGATTTTAAGTCATAACATAACTTGAATTAAGTACCATACTTGTTCTAAATTCTTATCTAAACTATCTTCTTTTTAAATATAACTATATAACAAAGTAAGCTAAGTACAGTATTCTATTAAAGTCAAGATCATTATTTACATAGTATTTACTTTTAAATTTATTTTTAAATTTATTATATTTTCTATGCTATATTTATAGATTTATTTGACAAGTATGAATAATTTTTAATATTAAGACTAAGTATTATATTCTAATCTAGCTATATTCACTCTAACTTACAAATAACACCTTTCTCTTATTTGTATTCTCTAATCATAAATTAATAATCTTAAATGTTTTTATTAGATTTTTGCCAACTTTATAGATTTTTATTTTTAATATCTAAGGATCACTAGAAATTAAAGTAATACTTAGCAGTTTCTATTTTAAATAACCATCTTATTATATTTGGTGTTAGCAATACTATATTTCTTATTTTCTAATAGACTTAGCTATTTTTATGTTTTTGAGTATCTTATTTGAAATATGTGACCAGTATAACTTATAGAAGTATAGTATCATATGTCAAGTTTACCTGTTTAGAAAATACATTTCTGCAGTAATATCATCTTTCAATATCCATGACACAAGTCTATCTTTCATGATGGCCATTCTTTTAGCAATATATCTCTGTGATGGTAATATAACAATCTAGGTATCTAGTCTTTCATGATAGAGATACTCCTATTCAACTTGGTCTTTTATAGTAGAGTTCTTCTACTTTACTCTTGTTAGTGTCTCATTACTAAAATCTCTACTTGGAATAATAGGAGTTATACTACTGAAACCCTAAGCATCTCCTATAACTCTTACTTGTATATATATAAGACTAGTAGTTATACTATAATTTGCTAGTCTGATAATTGACAAAGATAAACTCTTATTGAACTTAATTTCTAGTATTCAACAGTAATACACCAATCAGTACTTACTTCTATCTCAGACTTATTTATTTATCTAAAGTTACAACTATATAGCAAGCAGATAGCATAGTATATAAGCTGAAGCCAAGATCATTCTGACAAGTTTGTATTACTAAGCCAACTCTGTGGGCTTTCACCTCCTAGTGTAAACTGTTTTTGATAGTATTATCAGACTATCAAGTCTACTATCACTTCTGAATAGTTTTGTTTGCTAAATTCTCTATTACAGTCCTATTTGTAAAACAACTTTTTCATACTTCAAGTCTAATAGCTTTCTTCTACTGTAACTCTTCAATCTATTCAGAGTTAACTCTGGTTCTACCACTTGGAACCTTCTTCAACACTATTTCATGTTTTAGCAATAATCTCGTATATCTGCTAAATGCTATATAATATTCCAAATATATCTATCAAAGAGGCCAATTATTTCTAAGATCTCTAACCTATACTATTCAGTCTGCCTGGACAGTTTTGCCTGTTTCTGGCCCAAGTATTGTCTTTATGGACAATGATTCTAATTGGGAGGATGCTTCTACTACTAATCCTGTTACTAATCTAATTTCTAATAGATTTAATTCTTCTACTTGTTTATGGTCAAAATTCTATCATAGTAATAATACTAATGAGCAGTTGGCTGATATATTTGGTCAACTTGCAAATACTCTTACAACTATACAAACTTCTAGTTTTAATTCAAGAGGAACTAAAGCCTACATTTTCAACATTTTCAGTGGTATTGAGCCTGAAAAGCTCAACAATTTTTTATTCTAATGTTATCTTTACTTTCAAACTAATCCTGCACAATTCAACATAGACATTGTAAAAATCAATTTTGCAATGACCTATTTCACTGGAGTTATCCAGGACTAGTTTGAGATAGGCTTTAACCAGGAAGACCAGGATATTCTACAAGACTAGCTCTTTGACTAGAATCTTTTTATTAATGAGCTATGTTGATACTTTGGTCTTTTGGATTTTGCTGGTAAAACAGCTATCCTGCTAGATAATCTCTGTATAAAGCCTAGTGATAAGATCTTCACTTACAATATGAATTTCATATGCTATTTCTCTCAATTAGATTGGAAAAATAGTATTCTATACTACTGCTATTACCAGAGTCTTCTAAATCAGATCCAGGATCCCATCTCTATCCAGAAATAAGGTAAACCTACCTCATTCCAGGGTATGTATGCTTTAGTGATAACTATTGATTACTGCTACTGGAAACATGATCATAAACACTACCATGCCAGGTAGGTGGAAAAAGAGACTCTCAGATCTCACTCTTAGAAGCAAGGAAAAGCTTCTACTGCTGGTAATTCTGTAGCCCTTCAGAACAAGACAAATATATCTTTAGCAACTTTATCTACCAAATCATCTCCTGTCAACATGTCATCCTCCACTCCCAAGAAACAATCTAATTTCCCATGGATGGATCTCTTCTCCAAGCTAGCCAATAATGGCAAGTTGACTAGTGATGAGTATAAAAAGCATTTCAAAAACAATCTATATCTCTATTGTGGTGTAGAAAATCACAAGTTGGACTTCTGTCCCATAAAGTAGACCATGGTTACTCCCAAAGGCTATAGTATTTTAGTAGCTTTTTCTGAGAAGCCTTTAGAAAAATGAAGAACAATCTCCAAGATTCTGCATAGACTAAGAGCTGTATTAAACTTTCCTGTATAGCAATGAGTTTTATCTGACTTAATATATCTGCTCTTTTTGATTCTCATTTGCTCTTTGTCTTTCTTGCTTCTTCTTTGATCCTTGGTCAGGATCATCTTAATAAAATCCTATTCCAAGCTCTCATCAACTTTGGATCTACTCATTGTTTTGTAGACTTATAGTTTGTAGATACTCACTACTTGAAGACATCTGCAACTCCTTCAGTTGCTCTCTGCTTGTTTGATAGTTCATTAAACAATACTATCTCTGAAATTGCTAAACTATCCATAATTTTCCCCACTGGTGATTGTATAACTCTGGACTTTTATGTTACTCTACTTGATTCTTCCTGCTCTTTGGTCTTTGGATACAATTGGCTTGTCTAATACAATCTACTAATTGACTGGGTAAATAGGTTGATAAACTTCTGTCCATTTTTATAGGAAAATCTTACTCTCTCTCATGTTATGGCTAACATACCATTGGTATTTCTGTTATCTCTTAATATTTCTTTACAATCATTGGAATCTGTAGTTTCCATAACTGTACTGGAGACCTCTATGTATATTTCTGAACAACCTAACATTCTTACATGTATCAAAACTTTTGGACTCTAGCAAATTTCAACTCTATCTTTGCTCTTTGGATATTCAGGCCAACTTCACAAAATTTATAACCTCTGATCTTTCAAATATTCTTTCTGAGTATCACAAATTTGCTAATGTTTTTAGCAAAATAAAAGCTGAAGTTCTTGCTCCTCATTGTTCTTATGACTTCTAAATCAATTTGAAAGAATATACTCAACCTCTAGTTGGCTCTATATACTCTCTTTCAGTATCCAAATAAGAGACTTTAAAGAAATTCATTGAGGAAAACCTTAATATAGGATTTATTCAACTAACTTCATCTCTGCATGGTGTACTGGTCTTATTTGTCAAGAAGAAAGATGGTTTATTATACCACTATATCAATTTCTACAGTCTTAATCATATATCCAAAAAGGATTGTTATTTACTCTTTCTTATCTCTAATCTACTGGACTCATCTTGCAAAGCTCAAGTATATACAAAGATAAATTAGATTATTTAAGTAGTCTGTAATACTCTTCAGTTTTGCCAATGCTTCCACAGTCTTTTAGTGATTCATGAATGATCTCTGATCCAATTTTTTAGATGTCTGTGTTGTAATCTATCTAGATAATATCTTTATCTACTCAAATAACATGTCCAAATATCACTGGCATGTTAAAGAAGTACTTAAGTATTTTTATAAGGCTAATCTATATATCAAAGTAGAAAAATGTAAATTCCACTTTAAGTTGATAGAGTATCTGGAATATATTCTTTCTTCTTCTGGCCTTATTATGTCTAATAACAAAGTCAAGATTATTTAAGACTGGCTGGAGCTCAAGAAAGTCAAGAATATTCAATTCTTTTTAGATTTTGCTAACTTTTATCACCAGTTTATTTTCAACTATTTAGATATTGTTATTTTATTGACATACCTCACATGGAAGGACATTTCTTGGAAGTTTGATTCCTTCTGTCATGATGCTTTCAACTCTTTCAAGAAGACATTCATCTCTACTCCTATTCTTACTTACTGAATTTCTGATACTCAACTTATTATGGAAACTGATGTTTTAGACTATGATCTTGCTGCAATCCTTTCTATTGTTAATAAGGAAAATGAAGTTCATCCAGTTGCTTTTCACTTCCACACTTTTACTGTGGCAGAGTTAAACTATAACACTCATGACAAGAAATTACTTGCTATTTTTAAAGCTTTCAAAATTTAGTGATACTACTTAGAAGATCTGGTCTATCCTATCAACTGTTAGGAACAGACCAGCCACTAAACCAGTTATGCTGAAAGTGCACAATATCAAGCTTAGCTTTGATATCTAGCTAGTACTATATATGTACTTTATACTGTACTCCTAATATCAACATTATTATGGATCATAAAAACTTTGAGTATTTTTCTACTACTAAGGTGTTGACTTGAAAGTAAGTGTGGTGATCTGAATATCTCTCTTAGTTCAATCTTGTTACCAGGTTTTGTTTTGGTCATCTTGACACCAAACTAGATGCTTTCACTAGATGATAGGATGTTTATCCTAAAGGGGGGAATACTGACTATACCATAGTTATTTCTCACAACTTCAAACTAATCTTCACTTAAGAGCAACTTGTAGCCTCTGTACAAGCTACTATCCTCCTCTTTCCTTCTCTTCATATAGCTATAGTTGTTGATCTGGATACTCTATACCAAGACATTCTTTTGGCTCTCTCTAGTGACCCAATTACTACAAAACACATCTTTGCAAATGGCTAATGATCTTCTTCTTCTTGATAACAGAATCTATATACTAACCATTGGTAATTTTTGCATATACATTCTCCAGTATAATTATGATTACATTTTAGCTAGCCATTTTGGTCAGAACAAAATACTGGAATTAGTCTGCTATAGATATTCCTGGCCCAGTCTCTATACTGATATATAACAATTCTATAAATCTTATATCACAAGTTCTATAGATCTCTCAAACAATTTCTTATCCTAGAATGACCATAGAATTCCATTTCTATGGATTTCATCAAGAAACTCCTATTATTTTCCATGTTTGACACTATTTTTGTCATAGTCAACTAGCTCACTAAATAAGTGATCTTTATTTCTGCTCATGACACCATCATGTTTGTTCATCCTCTATATGTTCTCCAAACATAGTATTTCTTTCCATGTTATCTCTGATAGAAGTTTAGAGTTTATGTTGAACTTTTTCTGTTCTTTAGGCACTGCTCTAGACATGTGACTTCACTTCACTTCAGATTACTACTCTAAATGTGATAAACAAACTGAATGCATGAACTAGACTCTCAAGCAATACCTTTGTGTATATTGTAATTACCAGCAAGACAACTAGTCCAAACTCCTATCTCTTATAAAGTTCTCTTACAACAATACTCCAAGTGCTACTACTAGTGTCTTTTTATTCTTTGCTGATAAGAGATATCATCTGAACATCACCATTTATTTTAAACACAATATTGCTTCCTCTTAAGCCTATGACTTTGCTATAGATCTTAATAAATTATAGGATACTCTCAAAGCTGAAATCTCTGTAGCCCTATAATTGACAGAGAACTTGAGGTAGTGGACTCTAAAATTGATCGCTGATGGACATGCAAGCTCCTGTATAAGGTGATCTAGCCAGGGTATAAAGATACCAAAGATAAATCTAAGTGGATTCTTATATCTAAACTCACTCATACCACCAACTTAGTATCTGATTTCCATATTATATATCATACCAAGCCTAGTTCACTCTCTTTGTCTTGATCATGCTGCTAGACTTGTTCCCTGCTTCTATGTACTTCTAATGGTAATTATTATTATCATTCTTTTTTTATTTTTATTCTTATCTCTTAACTATATTAATTTTTTACTCACATAATATAAGCACAACAAAAAACAAAACAAAATTCAAAATAAACCAAAGAAAAAAAATTATACTAGTAGAAGGCAGATGATGGGAGTTTTTCCTCTATTTTCTTCTAACATTTCTTGAGCTTCTCTTCAGACTCTTTATCTTTATCTCTATCTCCTTCAAGCTCTATTTCTGATTAACCATAGCCCTAATCCTTGCTAATTGGGCTGTGTTTCTCTTCTAGCTCTCTACCAAATCCTATAAGAACTTTCCAACACTCTAGTATTCTTTGATGAGTTCTTGGAGTATTTTTTCAATAGTATTTAAAACTCTGCTGTAGGTAGGAATCATGGATAGAAAATTGGAATTAGTGTGGGGAACATACTGCTGCTTAAGAGCAATGCATTCAGTGCATGCAAGAGAATGATTATAAAGAAGATAGTATTAGTAGAGAAAAAACAAAAAGATATTCTTTTACTTATTCACTATTGTACACCAAGCAATCCTGCTTAGTATGCACATATCTCTCACAGGGATTAACATCCCCATCTTGACTGACTATAGCATCCCCATAGTATTTTTCTAGTTGTTTTCCTTTAGTTTTCTTAGAGAGCTATTGCTCTGTCTCATCTTTGAAGAAGATAGTGGTGACCTCCTTGTATTTTGATCTTATAACTTGGGAAGTCTCAGTACTCTCTAAAAGAATAGCATTCTTGGCAAAAACCTTGTCCTGGAGTTGCTTCAGATACTCTAACCACTTTCTTTTGTCTTTTTTCTCCATAAGCCTCCACTTCTTGACTTTTTCTCTTGTCTTGGTCTTAGTCACCTTCTTTATCTTCTGAGTAGCTTACTTAATGTAGTGGGCCTCTACTATCTCTTCCAAGTGGGCCTAGAGATGTTCTTCTTCTTTATACCTTCTTTGTATCTCCCATTACTACTCTTTAAGCATTTTGGTATTGTTTTAGGAAATATTGGAGAGAATAGGGGAAGATATAATAATACAGAAGAGAGATGAAATTTTTTTCTTTTTTGTTTATGTATTGTTGACCTAGGCACTATCATAAGTTCTTTGGATAAACTCAATAAAACTTTAAAGGCTTAGTCTTAAAAGGAAAATACTATCATATGCAAAGTCTGTTAGAAATACAAAGATTGGACTTTATCTTATTTGCTTTTATTTTTTATTATTTTCTTTTTAGTATATTCTATTTTTAGAACTAGAGTTAAGGATCAGGGGAAGATAACAGGTCACACTGTCACATAATCACATATTATGGTAGAATACAATAGAAAGTTCTGAAAGGAATGATATTATACTATATGTTAAACATATACACATAGTGGTCTTAAGGTAGACACATGGTTACTTAGAGTAGACTAAAGTAGTGCACAGACCAGTAGTCTGAGATATATAAGATAGACAATTCTATACTAAGCTCTCTATTGAGTTCTCTTGTGTTAACCTTAATATTCTTCTTTAATCAACTCTAAGGTCACTGAATTATGATATTAGAACTCAATTCTTTTTCTTAAGACTGTCTAACACAGGACTCTTTCACACTCTTATTCATTTATTATCCTTGACCAAAGAATAACACTGCCCTTTAGTCAAGAAGAGTTGCCAGGCCCTAAACATAAGAGAAATACTTATTAGACAGAAGAAGTCTAGTTGTTTGATTGTACCAAAGCCCACTGATATCTTTCAAATATATCAACTTTTGTAAACATGCTACATACTCTTTTCAAATATCAGCTTTGTACTATAGACCTACTTGTGACCTGTCTACACAAGGAAACAGCAGGTATCCTTAAGATCTTGCTTAGAATAGAACAACCTTCTTAGGTCAAAATAGTTTACATCTTCTTTAAGGTAATAGTTGGTAGTAGAAGTAGTCAGTAGACAGTATAAGGTGGGATGAGAAAAAGGCCCACTAATACTAACTAAGATTACTTCAAGTTCCAAGTATGAATTAGAGAGTGAGGCTAGCATTAGCTCTTCTCTATTACCTTTATATATATCTTCTCTTCCAACATTACTATTATTATCATTGTCACTATCCCTAATTTTATCATTACTATATGTTATGAGCTAATGTGGCCAAATCAACTATGAGCTTTTAGCTCAACAATAACAATAATAGCTTGTAATACTGTAGATACAAATCCAAGCTTTACTAGTAATACAGGAAGTAAAAAGAGATAGAGAAGTGAGTACAGAAGTAGCTAAGCTACAAGTATTTGACAGGACCTCAGAAGAGGTCTCAGGTTTTATTACAGCATTGTTATGGTGCACTTGGACACTAATATTATTTTTTATCTTATCTATTTTTCTTGATTTAATATTTCTTTTCTTTTAATATTTCTTTGCTTTTATTTTATTTTATTTTGATAATGAAAAGGCATATGACTGTGGTCACATGACATATCACATGATGTGAGGTTATAGGCTGAAATTCTAAAAAAAGAACTAGAAGAATAATATCAGGATATATGTATATGACATGGTATTCTTATAGTAGACATAAGGTTAACACATAGTGGAAACATGAACGATATATGGACATTAGGGTAGGGTTAGTTATTGTTAGCATAGATCATGTATCTATAGTATAAATAGAATAGCAATATATCAGGAACTTCTTGTCAAGTTCTCTTGTGATTTCCACTTGATATTCTACTAAGAGATTTACTTATCATACTACTGTTAGTCTTTGTGATTAGTAGTTGCCACAACAAGCATATAAGTTGTATATTAGGATAAAGATAAGAAAAGTAGCAGTAGAAGAATAGATTCAGTAGATTCTGTTATATATACAAGGAAGATCAGTAGATATATAGAAGAAGAACATTTTGGAAGATCTAGAGAGAGGACTATTATAAAAAAGGAATTTGGAGGAAGAGATAAAGAAACAGTCAAAGTAGTAAAACTAAAGAGGATTAAACAGAGGGGAAAAATAATAGAGAAATTTATATAAGAATTCAGAAGGGCAGTAAGAGATAGTGAATATAAAGAAAGGCCTTTAGTTGAAGAATTTAAGAAGGGCATAAATGGGACAATACACCAAAGGCTTATAGAGTCTAAACAACAACCAAGCTCTATTAAATAATGGTATGATAAAGTAATTGCTTTAAATAGGAACTAGAGAGAAAGTAGGTGAGAAGAAGAAAGATTGAGAGAGTGAAGAGAGCAGAGACCACTGGCTTTAAGGTTGAACAACATAGAGGTATACTGGCAACAAATGCCACAATCTTAAGTTTGACCAAGAAAGCAAGAGGCTCCTTAGCAGTGAGTACTAACAGAGTCTGCTCTGATGAAAGAGATAGAGTGAATGAATACAGAAATAGTATACCCAAGTCAGCAGGCAGTGCTTGTATCTTGGAACCTATATGTGATAGATATAAATAGGGGAAGAAATTGTTATAGCTGTAGAGGATTTGGCCACCTTGCATAGAATTGTAGGCCAAGAAAGGAGAGCAGAGTATAAGGACAACAGAAATACAAGGAATAATTTAAATGGGGAGAAAGATCGAATAGTCCTTAATTAGATCTCAGTAATCATAATAGATTTGCAATACTCAGTAGAGAAGTGAACAATACATCCAATTGCAATCTAAACAATAAGAACATGTTAAGAGAAGTGATAGTAAAGATAGGGCTAGAAAGAATTGACACACAGAAGAGAGTTACAGTGAAAACACTTCTGGATAGCAGAGCTACAAAATTAGTGATGAGTTTAGAATTTGCTAGAAAGCAAGGGTTCAAATTGAAAAAAATTAAAAACTCCATATATGTGAGAAATATAAATGGAACATTCAATAAGAAAGGGCTAATAGAAAATACAGTGGAAGTCAATATTTATTATCAAAGATATAGGAAGAGGACAGAAATAGATGTGATTAAAAAACAAAAGTGGAATGTGATTTTAGGAATGCTATGGCTTGCATGCCACAACCCTGAAATTGATTGGAGGACAAAAGAAGTAAAAATGACAAGGTGTCCAGAGAAATGTGAAAAGTAATAGAGACCAAAGCAGAAGAAGTCAGGCTGGCAGAAGTAAAAAGAAGAAGAAGAAAGAGAAGAAAAGAGAAAGAGATGAGAGAAAAGAGAATGGAGAAAGGAGGAGGAGCAAAGGAGAAAACCCAGGGAAGAGAAGATGATAGAGATAAAAAGACTGGCAAAAGAGTGGGAAATCTAAGACAAAGAGAAAAAAGTAGCAAAGTCAGAAGTAGAGACAAGGAGATTGGTACTAGAATGCTTTCATAAGTAGATCCAGATCTTTGGAAAAAATGCCAGTGAATAGATATCTACAAAGAAACTATAAGACAATACTATCAATATAAAGGAAGGGTTTGTGCCAAAAAAGAGGAAGATATATCCACTGTTAAGGGAAGAAAGGGAAGAGATATATGAGTTTATATCAGAATAATTGAGAAAAAGATACATTAGACCCTCAAAGTCACCTCAAATAGCACCAGTATTCTTTGTAGGAAAAAAAATAGAAAGAAATGTATAGTACAGAATTATAAGTATCTTAATGAATGGACAGTAAAAAATAATTACCTATTACCTTTAATATCAGATATTGTAGAAAACATAGGTACCAAGAAAGTATTTATGAAGATAGACTTAAGATGGGACTATAATAATGTATGCATAAAGAAGAGAGACAAGTGGAAAGCAGCATTTACTACACTAGAAGGGTCATTTGAGCCAACAGTAATGTTCTTTGGACTTACCAATTCACTAGCAATATTCCAAACTATGATGAACAAACTCTTACAAGATCTTATCAACACTGAGAAGATAGTGAGCTTTATAGATGATGTAATAATAGGAACAGAAATAGAGGAGGGGCATGATGAGATAGTAGAGAAAGTAGTGAAGTAGTTGGCAGAGAACAATCTGTATGTAAAACTAGAGAAATATAAGTGGAAGATGAAGAAAGTAGGGTTCTTGAATAATAGGACCCAAAGGAATAAAGATGAAAGAAGAAAAGGTGAAAGGTGTGCTGGACTGGCCAACTTCACAAGGAGTTAAAGATATATAGAAGTTTTTAGAGTTGGCAAACTACTACTACCAATTTATTAAAGACTTGATAACAATAGCTAGACCATTACATGATATAGTAAAAAAGGATAAGAAGTGGGAGTGGACTGAATGACAGGAGAAGGCATTTGGAGAACTGAAGAAGAAATTCACAAGAGAACCAGTACTAGCATAAAAAATGAGGATAGAAGTAGATATGTCAGATTATATGACAGTGGAAGTATTATCAATGAAGTGTGAAGATAAGCAATGGAGGCCAGTAGTGTTCCTCTCAAAATCTCTAAATAAGACAAAGAGAAATTATGAAATTCATGACAAGGAGATGTTGGTAGTTATAAGAGGGCTAGAAAATTGGAGACATTTATTAGAAGGTGCAAAATTCAAGTTTGAAGTCTGGACAGATCATAAAAACTTAGAATACTTTATAAAGACACAAAAGTTGAACAGAAGACAAGCCAGATGAGCTTTATATTTGTCTAGATTTGACTTTACCTTGAAATATGTTCCAGGAACAAAAATGGAAAAGGTAGATAGACTTAGTAGATGACTAGACTGGAAAGTAGGTATAGAAAAGGATAATGATAATCAAGTGTTTATAAAGGACTGTTGGCTTTGTAGTCTATTAGAAGTAGTAATAGAAGGATCTAAAGTAGATATACTAGAAAAAAATAAAAATAGCTAGAAGTAAGGACAAAGAAGTAGTTAGGGTAGTAGAAGAGATGAAAAAAGACAGGAGTGAGAGTATTGAGAGAGGACAAATAGTAGATAGAAGGGGATTTGGTGTTAAAGGAGAGTAAAATATATGTGCTAAAAGACAAAGCACTAAGGGTGGAAATTATTTAGTTACATCATAATGTACTAATAGCAAGACATGGGGGGAAATGGAAAACAATGGAATTGGTAACAAGAAATTACTAGTAGCCAGTAGTGACAAGAGATGTGGGAAAGTATGTAGAGAGTTGT
>Ga0157364_1002504_pt1 | contig 17162 bp, 8 predicted proteins | sample AttsexASBM2_FD_111476 | JGI IMG/M metagenome (GOLD analysis project Ga0157364, IMG submission 111476) | Fungus gardens microbial communities from leaf cutter ant in Ribeirão Preto, State of São Paulo, Brazil - Atta sexdens ASBM2 | ecosystem: Host-associated > Fungi > Mycelium > Unclassified ... | reverse complement strand
TCTGTGTCAAGTGCAGTGTTTTTAGTTGCGCCAAAGCATATTCATTTGAAAGAGAAACTATTATTCGCTGCTAGAAAATTCCGTCCAGGTAAAAGACGAATTTTTGCAAAGTCGAGATTTCAAATGCATATTTAGTTCTAATTCTATTTTTGATTTACATTCTTTTTAATTGTAAGCAAACTTTGCGAAAGTATTTTCAATTAAATGTATTCTATCAAAATCAATGGAAAATTTTTTGAACAATTTCCAATGCATTTAAATTAAAGCGCGTTAAAAATTGATTTGACACCTATTTCACGCAAATAATGAGGTGCCACTCAAACTTCTCGCATCTCTCAAATGATGGGCTTGTCGATGAAGATGAATTGAGAAAAGAACGGCGAGACGTATCTGTGGAAAAATTCATAGCACAACAGCTGCGAATTCTCTGGGACAAAGAGAACTCCTTCCTGCATGAGTAGTTCCTGTCGACAGAAATCACAGAGATGCACAATAAGCTTCGATGCCAGAAAACAAGAAAATATCTGTCTTTGATATCGCATCCTCCGATAATCGGCGGTAACATTACTAAAGTTAATGAAAATTCAAGTATTTCTGCAATTTAAAATCTAGAGATATGTACTTATATATTAAATATGGATGCAGAAAATATCTATGAAGAAGCAATCATATTATATGCGATATAAATGATTCATGTGAATCGTAAATATTGTAAATAATTGATTTAAAAGGTCATCAGTTTCTGAATTTTTTGAATAAAAAATATCAAGAAAAAAACGAGTTTATATACAAGAAAACTTCATGAAACTTTTTCATGAAAAAGAGAGATATTCCAAATGAAGAAAAATATTGTAAAGGACAATTAGAGATGAGGTTTAGAATGAGAACACGCGAAAATATATTAAACCAGTTTACTAGTTTACCTATACAAATGAAATTAGCCCACTAAAGTAATCAGAGAAATGGAATAGTTTCATTTTATGCATGAAAATTAGTTAATAATAAAAGTACAGTAACGCGATTAATATCACTGCTGTTTTGCAGGAAAATATACTAGAATGAGAAATGCTCTCTACAAATTTGCCCCCCCAGATGAGATAGTTCTATTTTTTCTTTGTGGAAACAGAATGGAATGGTGCACCGTTGAACATTTGCGATTTCTTTATCGCGATTTTTTCCAAACCACGTTTACGTCTGTAAAGAGGGATTTCAAGAAGTAGTCGACGACACGAAGGAAAAATTCACAAAAACGTAAAGACGCAGGACTACGCCGAGGTGGAAAACGTATAAGCTAACGCGAGAAGATGGGGGACATCTCCCCTGAGGAGGGAAACGGAGGACAGCCACAAAGAGAGCGAGAGAGAGAGAGAGAGAGAGAGAGAGAGAGAGAGAGAGAGAGAGAAGAGCACCCCCGCGGCTCTATATAGACCAAAAGCTTTCGCGTTCGTATTGCGCTTGTGCGAGAAGCTGCCGTTGCCCGGGAAGAGACCTCCCGGCCAGCCTCAGTCTCCGGGATGCTGGGGGCGGCGATCGTGATTCTACCCCCATTCTCGTAGCGCTCCGATAACACAGCCCGACTGATTGCAGCGCGGTCCCGTTCGTTTCTCGGCGACCACTCTCGAATTAGCCCTCGTCTCTTGCCTCCGTTCATCTCGCTCGGCTCGGCGCGCGCGAGTAGAGGAGCCCGGGCCTCGTTGTCTCCCTTGAAACAGGTCCACCCTCTGTTGGCGCCGCCGTTGCCGCATCCGTCCGTCTATCTCCTGTCTCCCTCTTTCTCTCTCCGGAGATCCCAATCCGCCCTCCGTCCCTTCTCCGCGTCCACGCTTCACACCCTTTTCCGAAGCCGGGGCGCAGTCACCGCGAGAGCCTTCAGCCAACCGCCTCTGGCAGGTGAGTCTCTCCCGTCATCTGTCGTCGCGGGTGCGTCGCGACGCTCAAAGTGGTGGTCGTTGTCGGTCAGCGGAGCGTACAGTGCACTAGGACCCTGGGAGATTCAGCCGCGCTCGTGTGTGCACAGAATTTTCCATTAGCTCGTTCAACCAAGTACGCGGGATCAGAGACCTACGTATTAGGTCTTGGGGATCTCTACTTCCTTTCTCTCTCTCTCTCTGTCTCTCTCTCTGTCTCTCTCTCTCTCTCTTCCTCTCTCTCTCTCTCTCTCTCTCTCTCGCTTTCTCTCTTTCTTTCTCTTGTTTTTGTTCTATCTCTCTCCGCCATTCAACTGCTTCTTGGTATTGCTCACACATTCTTTCCAATTCGAACCTTTAAGTCTCAGCTTCCTGTTCTTATGCAATTCAATTCTGCATAGGCAATTCTGCCGACGATTTACAAACTGTAACGTTACAGAGCCTTTTCCCTCCTTCCCGCTTTTGTAGAATGGAGAAGAATTGAACGTATCTTCAAGATATTTATTGTCATAAATAAATATAAAATGTAGAAATATCAAATATATTTTATATATACATTTTATGTTATATTTCACACATGTATCATACGCAATATATTACCGATCATATTACGTAGTACTCTAATATCTCACGAGAAAGGGTGTGCTCCATTTTTGCGCTTCAGCAAAGAGAGCCTTAATGAGAGAAAGAACCAAAGCGCAGGCGCTTCTAGGAAAGAGGAGATTTAGAGAGATTTAGTTAACTTGGATTGTTCAAAATTGTAAAGATAATTCGCGATAGTCAATTAGTTAACAGTACAACAGTTTAATTGAACTCGATTAATACCGAGGCGTGCACCAAAATGGCCGCACAATAGGTACCAGCGCTCTGAAACACGACCACCACGTAGGGGGCACTTGAGCTCGCGCTAGGGGGTATTAGATCGATTTGTTACAAGATCGTTGAGTACCTTTTGACGATCGTCAGGAGCTCGTGAGACAAGACGAAATCCACGATGGTGGGCGGTGGCGACTGTAAGGTCGCTACCGTAGAGGTAGAGGCGGCCTCCGGAGGCGACAACACGGCGACACTTCCGGTCACCAGGCCTCTCAATCCGCAAAACTCACCGCCGAATGCACAGGACAACGCCGAGAAGAACAACGCCGCAAACAAAGAAATGGAGCTGAAGAATGTGCGGTCTACTCCGGCGAAAAAGTAAGGCGCTGTAGCTGAGACGAGCAAATAAAAAGATTTTTTATTTAAGGATGTATCAAGTGTATAGTTTCTGCAGAAAATTTATATTTTCTGTATAAAAATGAATGTCATATACACATGAAACAGTTTATTATTTGTATTAAATTGTATTAAAAATACAATTTATAGTTTAAATGAAAATTTCTTCATTTTATTTTAATTATTTTTTTTAAACACATCTATTTTTTTATTGAAATAATTTTTGATTCATGTTCTAAATCGTAAAATCAGATTTTTTTGTATTACCTTTAAACATAATATAGAAAAATAATATTTTCATAATTTTTTTATCTCATTAAAAAGTACGTGTAATACATCCTTAAGAATGGCCGCTCATTTGTTTCGAAGTTGTGCAAATGTAACGTTAATGAGTATCTATAGTAGATGAAACAGTTTTTGCACAATTCGTTTTTTTCGGGATAGTTTTGCGCGAAGAAGATATTATTGCAAAGCGCTTCCCTCTAGCGTAAAAGATATAAATTTTTCATACACCAATATGTTGAATGAAGCAATATTCTTTCTTTTTGAGTAAAATTATTTCAGAAAGAATGGGTGCAATTATTCTTACAGTTCATTACAGTTCATTCATTACAGTTCACTAATTATGATCCTGATAATTTTTCTAGAATTTGCATTATTGAGAACTCTGAATGTTTTTCTATGAAGAATGAAATCTAGGTCAAGTATAAACGTCATTTAGTCCGGTCGCTGTGCGCATGCTAATGAAGCATAATTATTTAACGACATGTTAATTACGTGCTTGTGAATTTATAATCTTACAGTTTGGCGTGACTATAGTACGTACAACACTGATTCTAATTAACCAAAGTATAATAAAAACCAATTTATTCAAAACTAACATAGACCCAAATTTTTGTTTCGCGCCTTGCAGCGACATATCAAAACTTAAGAATTACTACATGAAAAAAACAATTATGCTAAAAGATTTACAATTTTACTGGACAGATTTGAAAATAATTTTGTTGGACTATCAAATAAATTTTGTTAGAAACTCAAACTGATTACTAGAATCAAAATTTTAACATTAAAATTTTTTGCAGCATTACTCATCATTTTTTAGTTTTTAATGCAATTATTTTGATGTCCAATAAAATTATTTTCAGATCTGTATGCAGCAAAATTTTAAATTCTTCAACAAAATCGTTCCGCGTAATTTCAAATTAATAAATACATAATTTTTTTATCATTACATAATTATTGCAATTAATGTTTGCAAAGAAATTAATACATTTCCTGTTGTTTCTAATAAATGCTTAAATATGATATCTACAATTTTTGAAAACAGCTATTTTGATACGATATTAATTTCCGGCTACTTATGTACGTATGAAAGTTTCATAACAAATAGAGAAATATCAATATATCAGTCTGTACAAAAACGTTGATCTCAGAAGCGAAAGACAACAAGCTGTAATTAAATATCCACAAAATGAACGATGCTACGCGAATAAAATAAGAATAGAGAGTGAAATGAAGGATATAAATATCAACTATAAAAATATGCACGATAAAGAAAATTGATTGATCGTCTACGCAAAATGGCACGATATTTTAATATTATAAATATACTTTAAATAAAATATGTGCGGTAAGATATTTTATACGTTAAAATTCATGAAAGTAATCTTTCGAGGCAATTGTATTACAATAAAATTTTTATTGTTTTTTTTATATTCAAATAACTTATATTAAATTTACTTGAATTAATCTTATTCGTAGAAGCAAAAAGTGTTGGTCATGTTATTTTTGGAAAGAACATCCGGCTTGCTAGAAAATAGATATAATAATAGAGGTCCCGAAATGGAAACGAGATAGAGTCTAGTTTGGTTTGCATTTCTATTTACGACGTAGTTCATTAACCCGTGCAGTTGGATATGCATCGTTCGTCTATCTATCTACGGCGTGCATAATGTAACCAATAAATGGCAATTATTCTTCTGAAAAATATTGATTAAAATATTCAGTTAAAAGAAAAAATTCTATTTTTACGATTTAAATCCTATGAATTATAAAAATATAATTAATTACTAAATCGTTTTATCTAAAACGCATTGCGTTCTTTATTATTTTCTTGTTGCATTGTGTTTTTTCGTATGTACATATATGAAAAGAACGAAGTTCTTTTAATTTTACTGAAGTATTTAAAAATTCATAGGTAGATACAAATTTGCAAATAATTTTGTTGGTCTGTAACATTAATTATGTGAGAAACTCGAGCATGATAAGCAGTGCTGGAAAAAGTTTTGACATTCTTGTAATCAATTTGAATGTCCTACATAATTATTTTGATAGTCCAATAAAATTACTTTTGGATCTGTATCCAGCTGAACTTTTAGATGCTTCAGTAAAACTGTTCTTTCTGTACTGTTTTAAATGTCTACAAACGTCTACTAAGAAGGAAAATATGTGCCTGTATCTGCATCTATGTGTGTTTGTGTGTGTATATGCATATGTATGTATGGGTAAAAGGTTTCATAAAGAGAAAGAGAGACGTGTTGACACAAAAACTATATAGAGCCGCGGATAAATCGGACAGTTCGCGCGCTACTTTTCAATTAACTAATATTGATTTGACGACAAGTGTAGCCATATGCATTTCGCGACGAAGCAATAGGTGGATCTCGGATTACACAGCCGCAGTCGCAATTGCATTAACGTGGTCTCAAGCCGATGCCACCGGCAGTCTACGCGTTGCGCCCGCCACAAAACAGTGCCGCCACAAATCTCACGCGAGCGCAATTCATCCTAAATTTAATTAACATGGAAATTGAAATTTCCATTTGTGTTGTGAAATACAGACGCGATTTATATTGAGATGCAGTGATACGTAACAATTTTGCAAAATTGTGTTTTGACATTGTAGTGTCGCGAAATTCATGGTAATGCGAAGGTGTTGAACGGTTTCTGTGTATATATAATGGAGTACGGAATTTAAAATATGATTGATTCGCGCAAGTTAAGAAATATATTTAAATTATTACAATTGTTGAACATTCTATCGTTCTCTCTCTCTCGATACAAAAAGAAATCAATTGGTAAAACAGCCCCTATAGTAATCAAAGAGGAAACTCGATTATATCGCCAATCATAAAATTATTATAGTTGGCTTCTCTTGTGTTGACAAGCAAAGTAAATAGGCCGGAAATAGATGTTTGAAGAGACAAAGTCTTTTGTGCGACAGATACAAGAATTTATCGATTGGAGATGTAAATACCGGTTTTCTGTACAATTTATCTAACGTTTATGTAATTCTCAATCCATAATTTTATATCCATAATTTTATCACATACAATATGCGGCGTAATTGATTCTTGACTTAATTCACGATTTCTAACACGCCCAATATAAATACTCGAACGGTGATTCTCGGAAAGTAATGCCGTAAAATGCTTGAAAGGATTTGAGAAAGGATAGAGCCTTGAAAGGGATTGAGGTGAGGTGAGGTTAAGCCCATAAGAGGGCGAGGAAATAGGGAGGAGCACCGGCACCGAAAGTAGGTACTTCGAGATATCGACCAGTCAGTCTGGACCGTTCCACGTTCGCGCTGTTTCCATTTTCTCGTTCGCTCCTTGTTCGCAACTGGAAAAAGGCTGGCTGCAACACTACTTCTTTCTCGTAAAGCAAAAAAGATTACGAGACGCTTTTCTTCAATGTTACTGCCATCTTTAGTTTTAGAGAGAGCGTAATTAGCTAACTTGTCCTCAATTGCATAAAATCTGTAGTCACAAGACTCAAGATGCGAGATTTAAAGAATCGATATAATCTTTCTCGTTTTGTTTCAATATTAAGAAAATACGGCCATCCCAATGTAATATTTTTTCAAACTTATGGAAATGACGCATTCGATGATTCATTATCAAGAGTTCGCTAATGAAGCGAATAGACCTTGATATCGAATAGTATCCAAGGCGAGAAACTCATCTATTGTCATTGAGGCATTCTATCTACCAGCCTAGTTGTGGCGAACAATAGCCGCGAAGTCTACCTGATCAATCCAATTAGGAATGGTTAGTTACACGATTCCTTATCTAATTAATATCGAGGAACTAAATTCGCTCACTGTAATTAATGTGCTTACTCGACTAAAACATCGATGTAACAAATAAATGACGTGAACTAGACATACAATAACTAAATGATTATTTAAATGTTTTGATCGATTTGTAATAAATTTTTTTTTAATAGAATTGTTTAAAGAATTTTAATTTACAAGGAAAAAACTCGCGAAATATTAGATTCTGACTTCCGTCTGAAATCTGAGTCTTTTTTGGCACAAGCGAAATTTTTCAAATTTTTCTCCAAAATAAAGTCCAGTTTCTTTTTCTCAAATATCTTATATTATAATATTTATTCGGTATGTAACATAGATGTTGAAAAGAAACTTTTTTGTATTTTTTAAAAGTCTAAAACTGTAAAAAACTTAGACTGGAGAGTTAATAAAATTTTATACACATAGGTTAATAGATGAATTTAGAGAATATCAGATGATGTGGAAAAATGAATTTAAAAGGTAAAATCATTCTTTATAAATTTTTTTTTGCATAAAACATTCATATTGAATAATTTTTTAAATATAACAAAAAAAGCTGAAAACTTTTTACCTATAAAGGGTGATTTCAATTTTAAAAATCTTTTTCCTGCATCAATAAATATTTTCAAAATTCTATTTATGTAATCCACTTATGTATTGCAAAATTTCATTAACCTTCAATTATAGCTATGAAAATTACACATAAATTCTAAAGCATTTTGTTTAAAGAGTGCAATTAAACCTCCGCTTTATAGCGATTTTTTTATCTACAATTTAAAAACTCATATTACTAATCGTATAAACTGTACAATTGTCCAAAATTTTCATTGTAGACTCAAATGATCCATTGCTGTAGCCAAGGGTTAAAATGAGAATTTGATACTCCGCGAGATTCCCTTATTAGAATTTAATTATAAAAATACGCAATGTTAAAAAATAAAAAGCAACGAGCTGTATTTTCGCTGAATAAAGTCTCTAACTCGGTCGCTAGAAGCAAGTGATCACATGAATGTCCTCCCCTCCATAACTCCTTGTTACCCTTTATGTAATAAATTATGACTGAAGCGACTGCTTTAAATAAAAACTGCGATTCACGCTCTCGTAAGACGGAAAATATCACCGCCTCTGCTCTAACGTGCATCCGGGAAAAAAAAATCCCTGACGCGAGTGTACAGGCTCGTGTGGGACACAATAAAGTCTACACCCCAACCCATGAAATGCCATGGTGACAAAGGGCGGTTAAGCCTTCTCAACGTAGACGCATCGCATACATACGTGTCGTTGCGCGGCGCGCGGGTGTCATTGTATTGCGCGGAGCGAAGCGGAGCGGAGTGGAGCGGAACGAGGCAAAGCGGAACGATGCGGTCCCTCCTGCGTGCGCGCTGCGCGGCCCCGTTTTCCTGTGGAAAAGCCTCATTTCCCGCGCGATTGATTCCCGGTGAGATCGCACCGAGTTTGCGACCGGCATTATATATAGACTATCGATTGCGCCGCCTAACCTTTGAGTGAGAAAAAGAGCGTAACGAGGATGAGAAGCGCGGATAAGTACGTTCGAGATATTCGAGCGGCAGTCATGCTCGTCGATTAAAAGCGAATGCACCAGGTCAACTGTTATTGAAGATCGACCGCTTTGCTGCGTTTCGATTAATCGTGCCACTCGAATCAAGTTCGTACCAAGATCAAACAGTGCTTGATCGAAGTTAACAAAACTATTATACTAATTTTTAAAATACTATCGAGTGTTCAGATTCCGTGCTCCACAAATGTCAATTTAATTGTATTATTTTCGATTAATGAATAGTGAACGGTGTATTGCCGAATAAGCTTGTGTCAATATATTCTTTACCAAGATTGTGTAATTTTAAAAAAATTTGATTGCCAATAGATAAATAAATAGTCATGATAGTTAATTTGATTGCTCGGTTGTTCGATTGCTCGATTGACAATTTTGTTATCTTTCTGATTATCAAAAAATAAGCTATAATACGCATATAGATTAAATATCCGGGACACGGTGGTTATATTTGATAAAAACAATGAAAATTCAATGAGCTCGAATGTCATTATGCTTGAAAGACGAAAACAGAAATAGGACATTCGTGCGAATCGACTTGCACGATCAACGAGTACAACAATCGACGTTCGTTATTTATCAAAGTAGGGCATGATACAAATGGTGTGTAAAACAGCGATAATAAATAGCTAATAACAATTAAATCAATAACAATTAATTAGTTAAAAACAACACCAATTAATGCAAAATATTTATTTAAACAATGATTGTGCAATACTAAAAGATTTTGTGTGAGCTTGAACTACAAAAGCGTTCATTTAAAAAAGAAGAATATTTTTAATTTTAAAAATTATCTTAGAATTTTTTTAATAAACCTCATCATGGAAGTCGAAGTTGTACCTTTTGTCGATAAAAACGTAGGCAGAAAGGACACCCTGCCACGACGGGGTAGCAGAGTGCAAATTGTTAAAAGAAAAGGGTAAGACCATTATTCGAACATGATATATTTAATACGATAAAATAATCTGATAAAGTTTTTATCTGTCGATGTAACTGATTCTTGCAATATAGATTGATTATCATCTGTCAGGTGTTATATTTCGTATTATTACGCTCATATCGTTTCTGATTTCAGAACGTCGCTCTTCATCATCATGAGCTTCATCTATTCAAAGCTACTCGTAGTTGTATGCATTGCTTACGTGATAAGCGAAGTAGTGACGCACAAACTGCCATTGTACTATTACGAGGGATTTTTTACATACCTTTATGGCATGAGTATCCTGTTCCTGTTGTACGTCTTCTGCTTCCTCCTTCAAGAGAGCGCTTGTTGCGCGAGAGGAAGCGATACGCCACCACCGCCTCCAAGACCACCCAAAACTGGCTGGGCCCCTAAGGAACCTAAGGACAAGAATAAGAAAAAGGATAAGAAAGAAAAGGATCAGAAGCAGGATAAAAAGAAAAAAGAAGTGACTACTCAGGTTCTTTAAAAATATTAGCTTTTCACATGGAATCTTTAATCTTCCATGAGGATTTAAATTTAATATAAAAACATATTATACAGAAAAATACATACAGCTAATAATACAAACTATAGAAATTGAAGCCTTAAACGGTCTAACTGGATCTTAATGCTTGTATGATTCTTATGTGAATTTATATACTACGTATGTAGTTCCCAGAAACGCGCGTCGAAGTTTTTCGATCTTGAAACGCTAATTTTACTAAACACTCGTAATATTACGAGTTAACTCGACTAACAATTTAACTTTAATTTTTAATTTTCATATTTAATTTTCTAATGTAAAATCAATTAAATTTCTAAGATAATGTTTTTTGAAGTGATATATTTAAATTATCTTATTGGCATCATTTTTTTAGGATACAACCGATGTTGAAGCTGGCGTTGCTACGCGAGTCTTGCGAAAACGAAAGACTTCGCAAAATGATCATAGCCATGGAAGCTTCTTCCTCAGAATTGGTGCAATAGGTAAATCCATAATTTTTGGTGACATTGAACAATTATTTTTATAACAATTTTTGCAATTAAATAATTGATGCAAATAATATTAATAAATTGATTAAATGTAATTTATTAGCGTTTGGACTTGGTACTATGGTATACAACGGTTTGGAATTCGGTGCGTTCTTCGAGGTGCCACCTACATCACCCTGTTATCAAATTCTACAAGGTGTTAATCCGGTGTTGCAAATGATCTTCACCTTTATGCAGATGTATTTTATCTTCATGAACTCTCGAGTATGTATTTGAAATTGTAAAACAAATTGATAAAGACAAAAGAATTTAAAGATGCACATTATGATATTCTCTTCGCAGTTGAATATTCATCGCTTTAAAGTCATCGCTCGCTTTGGTCTGATGCACGTGGTCGCAACAAATCTTTGCGTATGGATACGCACGCTGGTTCTGGAGAGTCTCAAGGAGATCACTCAGTATCACAAAAAACTAGGCCAGTTTCAAGCGGGGATTCTCGGTAAGCGATCTACATTTACAGAGTTAATCAGTACCGTCGTTTTAAACCGTTGGAGCAGTGGTACGTCAAGTTCAAGTACTGCCGATTATATATGCTGATGTGTTGACATTTGCAGAGAGCATTAAACTGCACTCGATGCGAAACGCAGGGGCCATATTGGGAACCGAACCACGCGACATGGCGCAATTGCGAGAGGCTCCTCTTACGAGGTCAACGACCGTCGCGCCGACCGTCACCAGCACGGTTGTGACAGTCGGCACTGCTCTGGGTCGCGTAATGACAACGACAGCTAGATCAATCGCGGACGCATTCACTTCTCCGTCTCCAACATCCACCTCGACCACCACTTGGACGACCCCGTCGACAACGCCGTCGACCACTACTTTCGCGTTGCCTAATCTGACGACCACCACGGCGACAACTTTATCCACTCTCTTGACCACGTTCACACCATCGACCACCAGCACCACCACCACTAGCACTACGACCGAGAGAATTACTACTATCCCGACTACAACAACAAGCACTAGCACTACTACAACCACACCGTCCACTACTACGTTATGGTCACAGATGATAGAACTACTGAACACCGCGCCACAGAGTGACATAGACAACCAAGTATGAACTATATTTTATTACATCACTATGAATAAATGGGCGAGTTCAAATTGACAAAGTAACTAGCCTGTTCTCAGCGATTGAACATGATTGATTATTACTTATGGATCCAATCAATCACATTCAACCGCTCGACGAGTAGACCAGCTGCTTCGATTCGTTTGAACACAACCAATATTATTAAGGCAGTGAGCGCTGAGATTAAAGTCTTTCTTCTTCTCTTTTTCAGGTACCGCAGATCTTTGATGTAAGTAATTTGACAAATAGCAGTGATTATTGGAGTCCGAATTTAGGTATCTACGCGGAAGCTCTAACGGAGGATGGCACGGTGTCCAATTCGTGCGGACGCGTCAATATCATGGGAACCATCGTCCAGGACGCGGCGCCATATCTATTTCCATTTATAATCGAGTACAGTTTGATTGGAGCAGCAGTGATCTACGTCATGTGGAAGCACATCGGCCGACACCCGCGTTGGCCTCATCTGGCAGAGGCTGATCTTGAACGTCGTTTAGAGGCTATGCTATCGCGAAGAGCTGTCGCTCTTGCTCATGCAGGTAATTTTCTTTTCATATCATAATCTTTTTTATTTCAAATATATCAGATCAAATTTTTCTGTATCTTGTTAGAAATAAAAACATAATTTTCTATTTCGAGAATCGAGTTGTCATAAAAGATATTATCAGGTCACACTAGAGTCGACTGCGTTGGAGCAAGCAAAGGTCTCTTCTTCGGTCTGCTTCTTCTGGTTGGTTCCCTGATATGCCTGATACTGTTCTTCGTGCTGATCCATCACCCGGAGTTCGGATTGCTCGCGATTTATCTCGCTGATGTGTCTCACTGCGTCTTAATGGCGTTATCTATCATCGCCATAATTATCGGCTTCATTCGCGTGCAGAGTCTCAAGTTCAAGGCCGAGGAACAAAGCGACCTCAATGACATCCTCCTGCGCGTCTCCGCTTTTGGTCTCTTCGTCTACGCCGTCTTTAGTGTGATCGCTGGTTCCCTGGCGGCCTTCACGCATGAGCCGAATCTGCTGGTGATGGTGACGGGATTGCTATCGGTCGCCCAGGTAGTCCTTCAGATGCTCTTCATCGCTGATGTGTCGCGCAGGCGAGTTCACCTGCCGGAACACGATCGCAGCAAGCCCGGTAGACAGGTGGTTACTTTCCTGCTGATTTGCAACGTGACTATGTGGGTGATCTACACTTTCGAGACCCAGAAGGTTATCGCTAATCCGGTGCAGCTTGATTTCTACGGATTTCTCGCTTGGGCTATTGTGCAGAGGGTCACCTTGCCGCTGTGCATCTTCCACAGGTTCCACAGTGCCGTGACGCTGGCCGAGATCTGGAAGACTAGCTATAAGGCGCGTCTGGAGTAGACGAGCGGGGAGTCCCGTCATAGTCAATCGTCCGGAGTGATCGTCGGTTGGAACGAAAGAGCGAGCACAAGCAGGTCAGGATGCTCTACGACCTCGATCACATACATCGATTTCAGATCTCGAAAAAAAAGATTTTTTTGAGAAGAGAGAGAGAGAGAGAGAGAGAGAGAGAGAGAGAAAGAGAAAGATCGATTGGGAAGGTCGACGGACGGAAAAATTGCAAAATGACGGATCAGCTGGAATAAACGAACATATACAGTGTGTCTGACACGCTTGTTGCACGAAGAAATCTTCGGATGAATATCCAAGTCGTTGATAATTGTTAAACAGTTCCAAGAATTCAAGTTGGAAGTTGAAGATATATCTCGTTGAGAAACTCTTTATCGACATCTGAAGAGGCACTTCAGTGATACAATCAAGGTCGATCTAACATCCTCAAAGAGGAGCTTTCGCGTAAAGTGGAGCTAAATATGATCGTGCCGAATCGCAAAACTGTTTCTTTGTCTCCTGTTTTGTGTATGTTGTATTTCTTCTGTTCTTTTTTTTTTACGTTGTTAGCATTGATCAATAGAGACAACAGGGAGAAAGACGGATTAATGACATCTGGACGATTGACAAATATTTTGTCAATCAGACAGCTTTTCGCCAATCTTGGCGTAAACGAAGCACAAAACAACAAAAATGTTAGCGTATACGCATTTCCCTTCACCGCGTTTCTCACCTTACACGATCTCTATATACTGCCACTAAATTTTCTACTTTTATATGTATAACGTTATATGTACCGTATATGTACCCTCGCCCCATTGTGCATTATCAAGAACATTGTAGACAATTCGGTTCACTCGCGGGGATTTAAATTGTTCGATATATTTCCCAAAATTTTTCTTATTTCATTCATTACGGATATGTCGGATCGCTGTGATATACTTTGTGAAAACTTGAGTCGGCGTTGGCGGCGAATCTCCTTCTATTCGTATGTTAACGTTTAAGTAAATACTTAAATATTTTTATAAGTCATCGATATTTAGCGGATGAGATTAGCCTCTAAGTTTTATCGTGTTTGGTTTACGCTCTCCGATATACGTATATCTTATGAGGCGTTAATTTATTTTATCAGAATTCATCGTATCAAATTAGCTGACTGTCGAAGCAAACGGCTTCGTTTTTCCGTATTTTATTGAAATAATTTCACGATCGTAAAAGATAATACGAGCGGAGCTCTTAGATTTGTTTATCAATGCACACGACGTGTGACATAATTATCGCAAGTGAAACGAGCGAAATCGTCGTGGTCGCATTTTTCGCGGTCGAAGTTTAACTGCAGAAATTTCAAAAGAGGCTCGACGAAGAGCAGGATATAATTTCGCGGCGTTATTTGCTTAACGAAAGCAAATCGAACGACGTTTCAGTCTCGCGAAAGATCCTCTTGTTCTCGAAACGCTTCATTCAAATCGCGAGTGCTTCCTCGCATTCAAGAGCGCGCAATTAACGAGAGATCCGTCTCTTCAAAAGGGACATTTGCAAACGCAAGATCTCCATCGTCGTTTCCCGTTGCGTGCCGCAGAGTACAAAATTGTTTTTGAAATTTTACGAATCCCTTTATCGACACTTTTTGAATATTCGTTCACTTTGAATGAACACGCCGACGATATCGTGTACCTTTGTCGTATCTTCATCGCAAGCAGTTGGCACACGGAGAGGCGCACATTTAAAGAACAATGTTGTACGAGGAGTCAGTGAGGAAGGAGACCCGTGTACGAAGCCAACACGAGCGATAGTGTATAGAGAATATTTTGTTTCATACTCGCCGAGTACTCTGAATGAATGGTATATACTCGAAAAGCTTTCTCGAACGTAAGCGGAAGTTACGCTCTATGATGCAGATTATGTGACTAAAACGTACGTAAGAGCAACGCGAAGAAAGTCAATAATGACTTTTGCGTTTAAAAAGGCTTATTTTCGTCGAAAAGCGATTCGTACGTATTTATCCTTTCAGCTAATTATTCTGACAGACGGTACGATGTTTAAACGTCAAAGATTTCCATTGTGAATGGCTTAATTCTTTGAGGGGCGACGGTGCAGCTTGTGTACTTCACGTATAAGTCACAGTATAATATATTAGGTGCCACGACATTTGTGCGTTTCTATGTTGGTGCGATGTGGTTTAATTTGTGAACTACAGTGCCTAAGTTTCGCTCTAGTACTGCTTCTCTCTTTCGGAGATCCTGCACAAAATACGCTGACTTTTTCAGCCCCTGAAAGAGTTAAGGGAGAGAATTTCTGGGGGAGGGGGGGGGGATAGAAAAGAAACGAAGACTATAATCGGTTCACATAAATAGAGGAGCTCGCACACCACTCACGAAAATATAAGAGATAATTATTGTCATCATTATTGATTAGTGTTTAAGCCTATCTCAAAGAGATCTTTCGCATTTACTTCGCTATTGATATCGTATGTAGATCGTTGAGAAAAGACGTTCATCATATAGAGATTATACTTTGTGAATTCCTCCATAATCCTTGTGAAAATACTCCCTTCTCCTGAGAAATAAAACACACATTAAATTTTATTTAATAAAATTTATAAATATATAAATTTTATTAAGTAAAACTTTTCCGCGCAATGAGAATTAAACAATAATACACAAGACACGCTCGAAATCTTGACAGAAATCATAATTATACACCAGTCGACGTCTTTAGCTTTTGAATTTTAATTATTAGAAATAATATAAATAATAAGAAACGCCCTCTCTCCGTGCGCGAAATATGAGAGAAATATTGTTGCACCACAAGCTTACTAAATCAGCCATTAAGGGTCGATTAAACGTAATTATAATCCAAAGACGATATTAAAAACTAAATATACAAATATATATAGATATAAATATAAATATAAATATATATATATATATATATATTATGAAGACTTGTACTAATTTTAATGTACGCAACTGTAGTTGAAGAGTTGCGTGCAACATGTAAATAATAATAATAATTACTCTTTTATCAGCAAATTATTTATTCAGCAGAGTGTCTATGAAACGAATGTTATTACATTGCCAACAGAATAATTCAATAAATTTTTAATATTTTTTAACTGTTATTTTAATTATACACAAAGTTACTGAAAATATATAAGCTGATTTTCTAAAATTGTACGTGTAGCAAAAAGTACACAATATGCATTTTAACTTATTATTAGAAAAAAAATGTATATATCAGTACAAAGATAAACTTCTTTATAAACTTCTATAAATCAAAATAATACTTATGCATGTCTCATATTTCAGTCATTATTTAATTAAAAAATTAGATTTAATTAGAAAAAAATAAATGAATCAGCTTGTATGCATATTAATCTTTGGTTAATTATAGCTAATTATAGCTAAATTAATGTGCTTTAATGTGTTTTAAATTAATGTTTTAAAATTGTATGTACTAAGTTGTTGATTAATTATAAAAACACATCACAATTATAAAATCACAAACTCTATGAGAGATAAATTTTAGTTATTTGTAGAGATTTTTAAAGTCTTTTCGTTTCATCAACACTCTGCACAATTACGTCACAGAAGGCACAAAACCACAATGTCAACATAAAGCAACAATTTCATTACGAGAAATAAATTAATTAACAAGGCACTGCCACACCGGACCAACAAGCCGAAACGAATGATAGAAGGGATTCTAAGATGGACAGAGAAAAGATACGCGCAAATGCAGAAAGAGAACCAGCAATCCTTAATTGATGATTTTCCGTAAAGAGAAAAGCTATAAAGAAGATATATATGAAACTGAAACCCTTCCACGTTTAAAAAATGTGAACGAATGCGTAGTTCCAATATACGTATGCGTGATTGAAGAGTGACAGAAGAGAGAGAGAGAGAGAGAGAGAGAGAGAGAGAGAGAGAGAGAGAGAGAGAGAGAGAGAGAGAGAGAGAGAGAGAAAGAGAGG